>PVBE011272925.1_pt1 | contig 35212 bp, 32 predicted proteins | sample 1631181 | NCBI WGS metagenome assembly PVBE01 (sample SAMN08397723, study PRJNA350692) | Marine metagenome, whole genome shotgun sequencing project. | isolation source: water | place: Pacific Ocean | collected 2012-04
AGATCGAATACCGTTTGCCGAATCCACTCCAAGGACGCCTTATCATTCGATGGCCGAATTACAAAACCCTTACCGAGATATTCATTAGTAAGATCGTCCTCTTCTGGCGTAAGAAACACTTTAGATTCCGGGATAAATATTGGTTCGCACTGTCTTAAGCTAACTCGTGATGGATCGACCAAGGCTGGGATCGGTTTTTAGGCTTATAAAAGCCGGCCCCGTAGTCCCGTACGCTCTACTAACAGCATCCTGGGCTTCTTCGCTATCTCTTGGAAAAAAGGAGGCAATGTTGCGGAACAAACCCATAAGAACTTTTGCATCGAGTTCAGAGTGTGTTGGACCTAAAGTCGGATAGTCGGCATACCCAACGAGCTTCACATTTGCCTTTTGCTGATCAATATCTAACTTAATCTGCTCGAATGGTCGTTCGATTAAGAAAGGTGTAATCGTATAGACCCATGGTTTTAACCCTTCCAAGGCCATACCAGACGAGACCCCAATGAGGCTTTGTTCGCATATACCTAGATTGAAGAATCTATCGGGGTGCTTTTCTTGAAACAGGTCGAATACTCGGTAGCCGATGTCTCCGACTAGCAGAACAATACGGCTGTCCTGATCTGCGAGTCGCGCTATCTCCTTACCAAAACACCTTCTCATAGTATATTGAGTGCCCGCTTACCTATTTCTAGCTCTGCCCCTTTTAGCTTTCTCGCGTGCCACGCTGGATCATTCTCGAACGCGCTAATCCCCTTCCCCTTGATGGTATTTAGGATTACAACGCGAGGCTTCTGGCTCTTCCCGCTCCGATTTAAAGTCGGCACCAATTCCGCAAACGAATGTCCATCGAGCACTTCTTCACACGACCAATTAAACGCTCTGAACTTATCCGACAAGCTTTCGAGTGGTAGCGCATCATCTATTCTTGAAAGCGCTTGAATTTTATTATAATCCACCAATACAACTAAGTTATCCAACTTATGTTTGGATGCAATTAACAGAGATTCCCAAGTTGTTCCCTCTTGACATTCCCCATCGCTAATCATCACAAAAATTTTTCCAGGCTTTGTGGAGATTTTTCGGGCAAAGGCCATACCCGTGGCAATTGGCAGTCCATGCCCAAGGCTACCGGTCGTGCAGTGCACACCATTTTCCTCATCTAATTCAAGATGCGTAGTCAACTTAGTTTCAAAGCCTTTTTCTTGGAGCAAAATACAAAGCGGGAAGGATGCGTGGGCTTTGCTAAGGATGAACTTGTCTGACTCCGATAATGTGGCTTCATACAAAGCGATAAGCGATTCTATAATGGAAAAACTCCCTCCCAGATGCGCTTCCCCTTTTTCTACAAACGCACTAAAGGTCTTCTGCCGTAGTACCGCCGCCTTGCTTATAAGGTCATCATACATAGGGGCACTCGAAGTTTTCTTTAGTAAGTGCCCTGCAGATTGCCGCTGCCTTCTTCAATTGTTGCGTCTTCTTTTCTGACTCCTCTGAAGATATTCCGTGCTGCGCATACACTCGCTTCTTCCAGCCATCTTGGCGGAATTCATTAAGCAAGATAAGGGCCCATCGCAATCCAAAAAGCGGCCACGCAATTCGAAAGCGATCCCTCAACTCAGGATCATCGCCAAATAATATAATTATATTCTTCAACCAATATCGCTTTTGATGAGAAGTCAAAACCATTCCGGGATGCCAAAGAAAATCAGCCGCAAGTTTTACTGGGTCATCTCGGCCAAAATATTCAAAGTCAAAGAAGCATAGTCCTCCATCTTTTTTTTGAAGGGCATTGTGAAATCCAAAATCTGAAGGACTAAGAGTCTGCTTCGATAAAGGTAAGCACTTTCTTATTTGTTCGGTTGACCATTCACGCGTAACCCAACTATCCAACTTGCGTCGTAGAGGCTTAATGGTGGCTGCCAGGAGTTTGACAAGGTCTGGATCCTGATTCAACTCTAAATTTGATATTCTGTTGTCAATCTGTCGGAGAAGTTCTGAGATTGATAAACATGCCTCCGACGCAGGGGCAAAAGATTGCCTTGCGACTCGAAAGATGGTTCTAAGTTGCCCAATAAATTCGGTTGCTTGCCGGAGATGATCATCGTCGATGTCTGGAGAAAGCCCATCAATCCAATCGAAAATTGCGAAGTTCAAGCGCTGATCATACCACCGGAGATTTGGCGTAACATCAAGCTTTCCCAGTAATTGACACGCAGACACCTCCGCTTGGAGGCGCGGTCTCGAATCCAACGAGACATCCGGGTAAAATTTTATCGCGAATCGTTGCCCTTCGCTATCCGTTACCTGATAAAGCCTATTATTCCCGCCACCAAAGATAGGGCGAATGCTATTAATCGAACATCCCAAATGCTCACGCGCCATTGCCACCACCTCGTTTTTTGAGATAGGCCCAAGCAAATGCTCTTCAATGTCGCACCAGTTGCCAAAAACTACTTCAGACCTGATGGTATCCAGTTCATTACTGAATAATACTTTCTTTATACTGGGAAACTCTTTTTCATCAAAAACTTCTTCAAGATCGTCAACAAAAACATCTAAATTAAGTTTGGAAATCTTCGAGACCTTCCTTTTTCTGGTATCCATGAAATAGACGTTGTCCTTGGGAATGCCAAAGCCTGATGGATAAAAAAAACCTTTTTCCTGCATCCAAGACATCGCGGCCTTGCGCAAAGGAGCTCGAGTTACATCAAAATGACCAAACTCTGTTTTATGGCTAACGATAAATACATCGTATCCTCTATATCGACAACGGAGCATAAACCTTTCTACCCCGGGAAAAAGTTCGGCATCGACAATGCCCGTTCCGTAGACCTGCCCTTGTAAGGATTGCCAGAGTCGTTCCCCACTCGGCTGCGACAACAGCGCCCGCTTCAGTTCTTTCTTGCTCCCAGACCATGGCTGCGGCAGCAATTTTATAAATTTCGATGCAGACGCAAATGCTCGCTCATAACAAATAAGCGTGTTATCAAGGTCTAGCCCTATTCGCACTTTACTGCAGATTCAATGATTGCATTCGCCGAATATTGAAATATCTTTCGTCTTTTAAAGAATCAGGGAGTAATCCACTCTCGAATGCCTGAAGGAGGTCCACTACCGCGTCTTTAATCGAATGACGAGCCATGAACCCAAGTTCCCTTTTTATCTTCTCTGAAGAAATATGATAGGACCGATTATCATCGGTAGGTGTTGTAATCAACTGAACGTCACTTCCGACCACTTCTCGAACAGTTTCTGCGATCTCTCGGACCGGCTGATTTTCATATCCGGCATTATATATTTTCCCAGCAACGATGCTTGCCTCAGCATTTAAGACCGCAACATATGCTTCAACCATATCGTTGATGTGAATATTAGGTCGCAGCTGCTCACCTCCAAAAACGGTTATCTCTCTTTTATGATAGGCCAAATTTGTAAGAATATTTACAACAACATCTAGCCTCTGCCGACGTGAATAACCGCATACCGTCGCTGGGCGAATTGTTACCGGTTCGAAGCCCTTACAGATTTGCTTATTCAATACCTCTTCACATTCGGCTTTAAATCGAGAATAATCAGTGAGCGGCTCCAATACCATGGCTTCATCCACGTCTTCCTCTTCTTTGATGCCGTAGACGCTAGACGACGACGCATAAATGAAACGAGTTACGCCAGCGTCCCGGCTAATCTTTACCAAAGGTTCAAACGCATCCCTATTAATCGATCGGCCCAATGACGGATTTAGCTCGAAACTTGGATCATTTGATATACAGGCAAGGTGAATCACTGCATCATGCCCTGGGATAAGCTCATGCAAGCATTGTATATCGCGTATATCACCCTCTTTAACAGTGAGCCCTAGGCGTTCAGCCGGAAGAACCTGTCTACCATAAATCATTAGATCTAGTACGGTCACTTCGCAACCTTCATCGAGTAACCTCGGAACCAGCGCGGCCCCTACGTACCCCGCGCCACCCGTTACAAAAATTTTTTTAAATTGCATTATTGACTTCACTTCTTTTTAGAAAAAACTCTTCCAGTTGATACAGGCTAACGGGGCGATTGCCTACAGTTTGTACCGAGATCGCGGCCATGCATGCCGCAAGACTGGCTGATTCCATTAATGTGAGACCACTTGTTATCCCCACCGCCATTGCAGCCAAGAGGGAGTCTCCTGCACCAGCGACATCTACTGGGTTTACGGTGAGTGCCGGAAAATATTGTCGTTGAGGGATTGCTCGGCCAGAATCCTTGGCGTAAGCAATAAATCCGTCTGCTCCCAACTTCAGGATTATATTCTCTGCCCTTGCCTCATTCATCAACTGATTCGCGATAAACTCAATTCCATCGTCATGATTGGCCAAAGCGATTCGGGCTTCCCGTTCCGTAGGGCATAAAAGATGAAACCTCTGCAAACGTTTTATGCTCCCGACTTGGCTGCTGCATTGCAAATCTCCAAAGAGGCGGAATCCATACCTGGAGGAGAGATCTGACACTTTATCGAGTATTACTGGGGAGACCACTCCATATACAAAATCGCTTACTAACATCCCATCAAGCGATGGCGCCAATTCCTCAAGGCAATCTATAACCTTTGCCTCGACAAGAGGGGAGATTGTATGCTCTTTCAGTCGACTGACTCGAAATAGTTTCTGATTCTCCACCATGTATCGAATCTTAAATGTTGTTGGCCTCTCTGAGTCTTGGAAAATTCTTGTGACTACTTTCTGCTCTTCTAATTGACTCCTTACAAAGTCACTTCTCGAATCTTGGCCTGTAACAGATAGATAGATACAATTTGCACCTAATGCTGCCACGTGAGCTGCAACAATGGCCGCTCCACCGACATAGTCTTGACTCTGTATCTCTTTAACAACTACAACAGGGGCTTCATTGCTCATCCCAATTGGGTCACAAGCCACATAACGGTCTACTATTGTGTCACCGAGAACTAAGATATTCTTGCCAAGACTTTCTGATAGCGTGGTAATAACTTGGGGAAAGGCAACTTCTTGGGCACTGATTGCCGATTCAAATTCTTGCCAGCGCTGGCGCTCTAGATCGCTTAAGCTGTTGTGAAATAAGTGGGCATGTGCGTAATGGGTCTGCCCCGCATCGTAAACAACTTTCCCGCCATTTGACTCAAGCGTCGTTATAGCTGAATTAATTTTTTCTGACCTACTTCTCTCGAACTCTTTGCCTAGCATTAAAATAGAAGGACGAATGCGTGACACTAACTCCTCCAGTGAAAAATCTCTCATTACCACAACATAATCCACTAACTCGAGAGCTGACAACGCCTGGGCTCGCTCATCCTCTGGGAAAATCTGGTTGCGCTCCCCATCAGGCATTTGTGCATCACCCTCAAGAGCCACTACCAACAGGCCTGGGGATTGGCGTGCATTTCGGAAATACCGGATATGGCCAGGATGGATAGCGTTAAAGTGCCCGAAACACAAGATTATTTCAACAGTTCCAAAGGGCCTTGCGAGATTTGAGGCCTCCGCCAAACTTAGGGTCTTGTTAGTCATTTAGATCGCGTCTTAGACTGTTTCTTAAAACAGTATGGACCAAGTTTTTTTGGAAACCCTCTGCCCACTTTCCAGAGTATGGCCAACATGATTTGGGCGCGGGATCGAACTGAGATTGCAATAACGACCGCGGCACCCCAATGTCCCGATGAATTGTGGCGTTATGCCACGTTGCAATTCGGCCTAAGAAGTTTGGCAAAACATCAGAGCTGAAATCCTTCACCCTGGGGTTGTCCGTTATCCAGTTCACAACTTCAGGCTCGATTAGATATATCGCACCATTCGCCATATTTCCGGGAGGGTCCTTGACTTTTTCATGAAATTCTTGGACCACTCCTCTTTGATCCACCTCGACTATACCGCAACTTTTAGGAGTCAGCGTATCAAAGGTCATCATAGTAATCAAAGAGCCGGCCGGCCTTTCCTCAAAGTGAAAATGCACGAATTCATCAAAGTTCGCGTGGCACCAATTATCCGCATGGGCCATTAACAATGTTTCTTTTTTAATCCAGGCTGCATTCTCACGAATCGTACCGGCGGTTCCTAGCAGTATTTTCTCAATGGTAGTTGTCACCCATCCGGTGAACTTGTCTTGGGACAGAAAGGCTTGCACAAGATCTCTGTGATGATGGGTATTGACTAACACTCTTCTGCATCCAATGCGCTTCAGAATACAGAGCCAATATTCAAGCAAGGGCTTGCCATGAATTGGCATCAAGCACTTTGGGCAATATTTTGTAAACGGGTGGAGCCTTGTACCATGCCCTGCTGCCATTAAAATGGCCTGAAGGTCAGTCACAAGCATCAGGCGCCTCCCCCAAATAGAAAAACCAATCCTTTGTTGCTTTCTCAATACTATCTGGCGTCCAGACCGGTGCCTCACGCCAGTAATTTATGTTTTTCAGAAGTTGGCTCACGCCTTCCTCAATCGAAATCTCGGGTTGCCACCCAAGATCTTTGCCAATCTGCGTTATGTCTGCGAATGTACAGTCTGGCTCGCCAGGCCTCTTTGGGATAAAAACACTGTCTCCACCAAGGAGATCAACCAATCTATTTACTGATACGGTCGCTCCGCTTCCAACATTGTAGGCTTTACCAACAACCGTAGATCCTGCGGCCGTTATTAGTGCGGAAACGATGTCCGTTACATAGGTAAAGTCTCTCGTTTGTTCCCCATCACCCACGACTGTGAATTTTTCACCTGCAAGTTTCTGAGCGAGAAAAACCCCAAAAACTGCACCATAGGTACCAGAAGTTCGAGACCTGGGCCCATAGACGTTAAAAAACCGCAAAGATAACGCTGGTATCTTGTAAATCTCGGCCCAATGCAATACTAACTCTTCGCCCAAACGTTTGGTTAATGCGTATGGATACTGTGGATCGATCGTTGCGTTTTCTGGCGTCGGATATTCAGATGGAATCCCATAGCAACTAGAAGACGCAACATAAATCAAACGACTGGCGTTAAATTTTCTCGCTGCCTCCAATACGTTAAATGTCCCATCTACATTGGATCGGAAATATTCAGCAGGCTGCTGAATTGATGGCACGATATCTGCGAGTGCAGCCAAATGAAATACCCACTGCTGACCTTCGAATGCACTAACCCAACCTGATGACTTGCCCAAGTCGCATTCAATTAACTCAATACTATCTAGCAGAGGAGTAATATTATCCCGCCGCCCGGTGGAAAAATTATCGAGGACCGTTACCTGGTGTCCCTCCGAAACAAGCGATTCGACCAAGTGACTTCCAATAAAACCCGCGCCGCCGGTTACCAATACTTTCACACTAAAATCCTACTTTTACCATTAAAGATGTAACTTCAAATCCGCAAGCCTACCTGATCGTCTCAGGTGACTTATCGCTCAGGAGAAGTCATGTTGAAGTCTCCATAGACTAGAAAATCGGCCTTTTGCTTCTATCAGATCAGTTGGGCTTCCTTGCTCAATGATCTCGCCGTCTTCTATAACAATGATCTTGTCAGCCCGAACCACAGTTGAAAGCCTGTGAGCAATAATCACAATTGTTCGATCATTATGCAAATCATCTAAAGTCCGTTGAATCAAGCGCTCGGATTCTGTATCTAATGCGCTCGTCGCCTCATCAAGGATCAGAATTTCGGGATTCCGCAATAATGCTCTTGCGAGCACAACTCTTTGTTGTTGACCTCCCGAGAGTCGCAGGCCCCTGTCTCCAATAATCGTGTCATACCCATTCTCAAGGTTACATATAAACTCGTCTGCATGCGCCTCTATAGCAACCTTTTCCAATTCCTGATCTGACACATCGCTTCGCGCAAAAGCCATGTTGTCACGAATACTTGTATTCAGAAGGAATGCCTCCTGATCGACGACACCGATCAGATCACGCCATTTTTCTTGGTCGATAGTCTCGAGGTCGATATCATCAACCAAGATTGATCCATGCGATGGCGAAAAAAGCCCCAACAACAAGTCTGCAAGTGTCGACTTCCCCGCGCCTGATCCGCCAACCAATGCGATTGTTTCACCTTTGTTAACCAACAGATTCAGGTTTTTCAAAGCAAAAGTCTCTGACCCAGGGTAAGAAAAACTAACGTCTCGAAAGTCAATCCTACTCTTAAATACTGGATCCTTGCCGCCTCTTTTTCCAATGTTTTGACCCCTCCCGATCATCAATAAGTCTCCTACCACCTCCAACCTCGGCACAATTCGTGCCAACTTGGCGCGAAAATCACTAAATGATTTGAGTACCGGACGTAGTCGGAAAAACACAAGAACATAAACAAACAATGTGGATATAACGGCTTCTTTCTGATTTGAGGTGATCAGAAACATGACGATCAAAAATGTTCCCGCTCCCGCAACGGTTATTATCTCCAACGCTTTCGGCACAAACGAATAAATCAAGTCAGCACGTCGCTCTGGCCCAAGTTGGAGTTGCCAGGCAGCGTCTATACTTTTCCGGGCAAAATCTGTGCTGTTGAAGATCCTAAGTAATCGCGGTGCGTTTAAGTATTCTACCGTCCACCTCCATACATCCAACTCTCCGCGTGTCGCCTTCTCCGCTAAAGTCCTTATCACTCCGATTACCCAGCTAAGTAATACCCATAACATTATGACCGCGACCAGGATTGCGGCGGTTAAGCGGATGGACAAAGAGAGCATCACCACAAGATATGCTAGGCCCATCAAAGTTGCTCGTACCAGGTTACCAAACTGTATGGTTACATCCAGCACAAGTTTGGATTGATCAATTAATGTAGCTAACCGACCCGCTGGAATCGTAGTTACGTCTGAATAACTCAAGCCCATTATGTGCTTAGTCAACCTTTGCTGTAATGCCTGTCGAGTGCTATACGTTAAGTCAATTTGCATCCAGTCACTCATAGCCAGCGTCGCGGACTTGAAAATTTGCGCTGCAACTGCAGCGCTGATCAATACTAAGAAAAAGGTACCTTTATCAAAAAGTTGGGCAATACTAGTGTAACGACTCTCCAAAAACCCAGGCAGCCGTGAGGCTAACGTTGCTTCACCATCTACAAATGTGGAGATCGCTAAACCTAGCAACCCCATCGTGGCGCCTTCCAACGTTGCGGCGACCGCCGAGGATGCAACAAGAATTATGATCCGAAAATACTGTTTAACTAGCTGGTGCGACACCAACGCCCACCCAAGTCTGATTGACTCGTTGTTTCGCCGGGCTGGATAAGTGAAAAACGAAAAGAGCCGTTGTTTGGCGAACAACTTGACGCCTCTCAATAACTTGTTCAAACTGAATTACAAATTGAAAAACAGAAAAAAGGTCTTATCGTCATTGAGGCGTAATTCATAATAATCTTTAATATTTCCCGCAAAAAGCATAAGTTCGGAGTAACACCCCTGTTTTCTAAAGAGCGTTCGGGGTCGAACTAGAGGCAAGTATCCTCCGATTCAGCCATTGCATGCACATATGACCAACAATCAACTGGAAGTCCTCAGACATCTGCATATCCGCAACTTGAAAATGGATCAGCTGGTCAGCTGTTTGCCGACATACTCCGCCATCAAACCCGACGATAGCGCAGGTCTCTAGACCCTTCTGCTTTGCTGCTTGGAGCGCGCGTATCACATTTTGTGAATTACCGCTGCCCGACAGAACAATCAACAGATCTGACGCGCCACCTTTTACTTGAATCTGCATTGAAAAAATGCTGTTGTAGTCTATATCATTGGCCAAGCACGTCAGAATTGCCGGATTTGCGGTCAGCGCCTCAACGTCTAGGCCTGGCTGGCTCCCGTGACCAATCCCATATAGAAAATCGTTAGCTATATGAATTGCGTTCCCCGCACTCCCACCATTTCCACACAAAAAAACTTTTCGACGTTCCTTCCAAACAGAATACAGAGTCTCAGCTAAATGCTCCACATCGGTCCAAGCACGGTCTTTGAGGAGTTGGGCTAGTTTTTCTGCGTACTCTTGGAAATCATTAACCATAAAGCTGCCTGTATTACCGTTTTTTAGAGAAACGCTCTGGATTGTTGCGATCAAGAAGCTTGCTGGTCGGAAAATGCTTACAAGCCCGCCTACGTGGACGTCTATCACGCGATTATAGCGACGCCTTGAATAATTTAGGGAAACAGTGCAAAAAATGACCCCCGTGGAGCACTAGGCCGCCTGAATTCTGAATCGCCAGTCTTTTGTGAATATAATGCTGTACCCACGAGAAGACCAATCTACATCTTTACAACTATGGAAAAGAACGAATTATCGCCAAGTGCTTCCGTTTTATCAATTATCGGTGTCGTACGCCGATATTTAAGTGTCTCGCTAACTATTTTCTTGATTTCTATGGCAAGTGGAATTCTCTATGCCACAACGATTAAGTCAAGTTATCGGGCTCAGGTGCTGCTTGGGCCGCCGACAGAACATGATGTAAAGGCCCTTATTCTTGGCTCTTTGTCTATTTCTCGATCCAAGACACCTGAAATATATGATCTAACTACTGTGCCCGAGATATTCCAAGCATTCAAAACTAACCTCGCGTCACGAGCAAATCAACAAACATTCCTAGACTTATATGCTGAGAAATATTTTGGGCGGCCCCTAAGTCCTCAATTCGTCGATACCTCTGCTGACGGCTTTAACAAGAAAGTTCCTGGCTCCAATTTTGCGGCACTGACCGTTGATTGGCACATGGTAGACGCGCAGTCAAATAGATTGCCTGGCTTTTTGCCTCGGTTAATCCAAAACCAGTTTTATCCGATCCTCACAATCCGGGTGGACTCCGATAAACAAAGCAGTCGCACAGATCTGCTGCTATCAATAGATTGGGCAGATCCTAAAGTCGCCGCCAATATAGCTAATGATTTTGTCGAATTTATTCAAAAAAAGACGGTTGGCCAGATTTTGGACCTTGTGAGTACTGGAAACGATCTTGTTCGCGAAACTCTTGAGAATTATCTTCAGCAAAAGCGTCGTGTCGCAGCTAAACAGATTCAAAGCAGAACCCAAGATCTTGAACGTGCGATTAAGATCGCTCGCGCCCTTAACATCGTTGATCCTACTAGCGCTTTTGGAAACTATAACGTCATCTCGATAACACCACCCCCGAGTTTCTTTATTCACCCGAATAGCTCGCCACAGCCGTTTCCAAATAAGAAACCTACACAACATCTTCCACTGTTTAACCCTGCACACGTTTCTGTAGAAGCGACTTCCCCGGTTAACTCCTACTCACCACCTCTTTATGCTCGCGGTTTTCGTGCCCTGGAGCTGGAGCTTGACCTCCTAGTTACTGAGGGCTCTCCAGATCATTACATCGAAAATATTCATAGCCTCGTTGAGGCGATAAAGTGGCTTGACAGTAACAAAATTGACCCAGCGCAAATTAACGCAGCCGCCATTATCCACTCGTCTACACCGCCGACTCACTCCTTCGGCCTAACATTCAGCGCTGTGTTATTTGCGTTTGCCTTAATTGGGATAGTACTCGTAATACTTGTATCAATACTTCTTTATTTCTTTGATCTCACTCGTCCAGAGCGGTCATCCCTTCGGTGACCACAAAGGCCTAATGCTATCTCGTTAGACGAGATACGTTGGACTGCAATAAGTTGTATTAAATCTGACTTCTTTAGTTTTTCTCACTCTGTCGCTCTTCACTGAGAACGACGTCTCGGCCACCCAACAAGATCTTAGAGTTCCTACATAAAGCCCTCCCGACAGATGCAAGCTTTGCCATAGATCACGACTTAGGGCTATGGCGTTTTCAAGAGCCTACCTGCTTCCACTAGTCGACCTGCTCGTCAGAACTTGTCGAACAGCAATGAAAAAAACCAGTGTCGGAAACACCGCCCAGAAAAGTATCCAGTCGGATATATCCGCCATATGGCCCCATACCCCAACACTGCACAAAAAAAGCTGAAGCAGCGCCAGCACACCTAGTACACGCCATCTTGACATCCCTACCGAAACAAGCAAGTGATGAAAATGTTGTCTATCGGCTCGGATCGGCGACTTCCTTCCCCCTATCCGAGTTATTACTACTGAAGCCATATCCAAAAGTGGCAAGCCTAAAATCCATGGTGCTGAAGTAGGCTTTAGAGCAGGAGATTGCCCGTCACCAAGCTTTATCAAAGCAAAGACTAGAACCAGACCAAGCACCATGCTCCCTGCGTCTCCGAGGAAAATCTTATGCTCTTTGCCACCGACAAAACCTAGGTTAAAAAGAAGATGTACAAATGTGCTTACCGCAAACAGAAGGAGCAGATAATGCCATTTCCACAATCCTACATTACCTGCAAGAACCAAGATACAAATAATTGAAATCAGGAACATCGTGCTTGCGACCCCATCATGCCCGTCAGCCATATTTACTGCATTAATTACACCAACAATAGCTAGGAATGAAAGTGGAAAAGCAACCCACCCGAGACCTTGACTATTGCCATCGTCCCACGCAAATATGTCCCCGATATTCGGGACAAGCGTCCCATCAAATACTACTAGAACAATCGCCACAATTGATTGAACACTAAGTTTAAACAAAGGGGAAACATCCTGATGATCATCAAGTATGCCCATCACAAGTAGAAGTCCCGTCGAGAACAATAGAATGCGATACTCGGCCAGACTAAACGGTAACAGGCTGATCGACAAAAATACGGCAGCACAGATCGCGATACCACCAACGAGTGGAACACTGTCGTAATGCTGCTTTCGGCCAACTGGCCTATCCAATAGGTTTATCTTTCTTCCAGCAGGACCAAACTGATACATGAAGAGGATGGAAAGAGCGGCAACCATAATTAATGAAAGGGGACTTTCGACTATGAATGGATTCATTTCTTACTCTTTACTTTTGTTGCAAAGCCCAGGGTCTAACTTACGCATACAATCGCGGGGTCAATCAATATAAGAGCTTAACCGGTTGTAACTTTTAAATATGCCTCATGAACCAAACTTTGATCAAATCGATCTTCTACGATCTTTCGACCTGCGGCCCCTATTTGCTGGCGCTCACTGAAGGATAGCTTGATGAAACGCCTCATTGCTGACAGTAAGGACTCGGTACTTTTTTTACGAAATACGAACCCATTTACACCATCCACTACTACATCAGTACAACCTGGGCAATCTGATGCTAATAAAGGCCGGCCCATTGCCGCCCCTTCTAGTAGAGAGCGTGGAAGGCCTTCTCGATAGCTTGGTAAAACAACGCAATCAGCGCCTTCGATGAATTCTCTGGGATCATGATTGAATCCCAGATACTCGATTACACCCTCCTTCTCCCATTTTATGACCTGACTTTTTCCTATCGCCGTCACATTGTCAACATCAACTTTGCCCGCAATCTGGCACTGTGCGCTAGGATGTGATTTCTTTAACTTTCTCGCGCTCTCTACAAACTCTCCGATTCCTTTATCCCAGAGGACTCGACCGATGTACAAGAATACCGGCGCGTCTTGTGAGCGCGTCCTTTTGATTGGCTTTTGCGAATAATGATAGAGATCAAGGCCAGACCCCGGAATCAACACCGTCTTGCATCGACTCACAAGTTTCTGCAAGACAAACATGTCAAGATCCGATTGGTTTTGGAAGACCACCGTTTTCATCTTGTAGGTTGCCAGCCGATATAGCACCTTAACTACTCTGGTGACCCAGTTTTTACGAATAAAGGCTGTACCCAAACCCGTTATTGTACCGACTGTCTTCGCGCCGATAATCTGTGCAGCTAAGCTACCATAAACAAACGGCTTTACCGTAAAACCCAAAAAAACATCAGGTCGCAGCACAATCATCAACCGCAAGAATCTCAGAAATATCACGAAATCCGAGAAGGGGTTAGCTGTTCTACTGATCATTTTTACTCGGCTGATGTCGCAACCTAACTGCGTAAGTTGGACCTCCATCTCTCGATCCGGACAAATAACCCAAACACAATGCCCGCGCCTCAGATATTCCGTAATAAGGCCTCTACGGAAATTCCATAGGTACCACGATGTGTTTGCAGCAAGAACTATCTTCAAGGCAATAAAATACTGGAATACGGAATCCACTCATATGCATGAGTGGCGTATGTAAGCCAAACCCAAAGGACCAGACCATAACCTATTCCTATAAACAGGGTCACTCCACTCACCAGGACAGAGTCCTTAAATAAAGTTGGCGCTCTTGACCACACAAGAAGCTGAAGTGGAATCAGGTAAAGGCTTATTCGGTCAGCTAATGTGGAGTAAGCCAGTGCGAGAGGGGCACATAACAGAGTAATCAGACAAACTAGTCTCCAAAATCTTAAGGCGTGATCGCTCTCAACCAAACGACGTCCAACAATAAGGAAAACTATTGCCGGAAAGGTGTTCATTAAAATCCTGATGCCTCCACCTCCCGACTCCCATTGCCCTCTTAATACATAATACTCCAAGGTTTGGTACATTTCGGGACCTTGCCTAACCAAAATGATCAACAGCAGGATCATTGAGCCCGCCAAAATTAAATAACCTGAGCCTGAACTTCTACTAAGCGCCTTCTTCTTGACTTGAACTAACGTTTCCTTGTTCAAGAACATTGCAACCAAGAGCACGGCGCTGATAATAGCTGATTTATGAAGCATTACGCCTATAGCAATGAACACGATGGACACTACATAGCGGCGCTCCAATATAAAGATAAAAGCTAACATTGATACGCCCAACGCAGCGCTCTGTGCCGTATATCCCATTGCAACCACGATGATGAAATAAGGAGTCGCGACCAGCCACGCAAGACACGGCAACGGCTGTCTGAGGCAAAATGCCAACAGCCCCGATAGGAACACTGAGGCGCAAACCAGATTTACGCCGTAAATCCCGCCCCCCAATAATGATGAAACCCAGTTTATCAACCCATAACCAATACTGCGGTTACGCAATGCGGGTCCTAGGCCTTGATCTTCTATCCTTCGGTACGCTTCAAGATAGTTTATCCAGTCCCCACCAACCTTCTCTCGGAGTCCGACTAAAATTAGAGTCGTGCTAACAAGTCCCATCCACAATAAAACTTTCGACAAAGTAGAGTTATTTCGAGGCCACAGACTCCCAAGAAACGGTAGTAGAAACAAAACCCAATATGTAGCCATCTAAAACATTCTCTTTATTCTTGAGTTTTTGCTTACCTTTCGGAAATCCTCGACTGCTGAGATAATGATTAACGAAAAATTCAGGCGCTAAACCCCGTTTCAGATGCTGGGGATGTTGGTCGCAAACTTAAATAAAGATCGAGGTATTGACTCGCGACAACCTCAATTGAATAGTCTTTTTCTATTCTTTTCCTTGCCTCAACACCAATATCACGCCTAACCTCCACCGGCATTGTGGCTACATCTATTATCGCTTTTGCCATAGCGGTCGCGTCGTTGGGTTTAACTAATTTTCCCGCGTCTCCAATTAATCTTGCGGCCTCACCAATATTTGTTGCGACACAGACTAATTCTGATGCCATTCCCTCCCCCAGAACATTTGAGAACCCTTCCCCCCATGAGGACGAACTTACCAATATATCCAGAGCTTGATAACTCGATCTAAGGTCAATCCTCTCTCCCATTAGAAATATTCGATCCTGGTTTGGGTCTTTATTGAGTTGTTCAGCCAACGCCTGGTTTGTACGAGAAACCTCGCGGCCAAAAGCCACGACATAAAGATTATTCTTTTTCTTCAGAACCTCTGAAATTGCCTCGAAGAACCGGTGGTGGTCCTTTTTTGCATGATACCGCCCCACATGGCCAACGAGAATATCATCTGACATAATTCCCAGATTCCGCCGCTCCTGCTCTCTCTGTGCGTTTCTTGGTCCAAAATCATGCAAGTCAAACCCGTTAGGAATAAAGTTGGAATTATTTGGCGTGTACCCGACGCGGATATGTTGTTTTTCGCTGTCGATAGCGTTGTACACGATTTTATCAGCAAATCTTGAGACCCTTGCACTGAATTTAATCACCAATCTAGTCAGCCTGACCTCATGCTCAAGAGCGCCCAAAGTTTGGCGGATATTCCAAACTAGGGCGGGAGTTGGCCATATGATGCACTTTGCAAGAAGAGCTGCTAGGTTCCCATGGTACATCCAGCCTTGAATTATATTTGGCGCAATTCTTCTAACAATATGGGCAAAACGAAGAATTTCACCCACACTCGGAATCCTGCGTCCTTCAGCGTCTACTACATGCACAATGCTTCCCTGTTTTCTTAATTCACTCCCTACTAGTCCGAGCGTCCCGAGAGATATAATTTCGGTAACGATGTTTTTCTTCTGATGCTCACGCACGATCTTAAGAAGCATTTTTTCAGCGCCCCCGACGCCTAGGCCACTTATTATGTGCACTACTTTCATTTTATGATGCTGCTTCCTGAAACACAGGTTTATCTCTTACTACAAACCTTATACCTCTGTTAACCATCTTGTGAGTTGATTGTCAGCACTAACCCTCCTGACGCACTCTGAACAACAATCGCCCTTATGTTCAATAGAAAATTGACCTTTATTCTTCCTTCCCTACGTGGTGGAGGAGCTGAACGGGTGATCCTAACTCTAACTGAACTGATGCTTCGCAAAGGATACATTGTTGAGTTGGTTCTAATTCGTTCAATTGGTGCTTTTTCCAGCGAACTCCCTGAAGGTCTAAAAGTGATCGATCTAGGTAGAAAAAGAGCGCTATTCTCGATTTTCGCACTCGGCCGATACCTACGATCATCATCTCCCGAGGTAATTTTCCCCTCTCTTCCACATATTAGCATTGTCACTCTTATCTCTACTTGGATAACTCGGACGAAATCCGTGGTCATTCCGATTGAACACAACACGCTTTCCGAATCAATTCGTTACTCCCCGTCAATCAAACAATCGCTCCTTCCACTCCTAATGAGACTTACATACCGACGGGCCCGCACGGTGATTTGCGTGTCTCAAGGTGTGCAGCGAGACTTACAGAGGAAACTAAGTTTGCCACCGGAGAAACTTATGGTCATCTACAATCCGGTAATTACAGAAATGCTTGACAGCTTGTCTAAACAAACTGTATGCCACCCCTGGCTCTCTTGCCGGAATAAGCCAGTCCTTGTCGCCGCCGGACGTCTTACATACGCAAAAGGTTTTGACGTTTTAATTGATGCAATGGAGATTGTTTGCGGCTCCTCTAACGCCCGACTTATTATTCTTGGGGCAGGACCAGATGAAGCTAATTTGAAGCAACAAATTCTCAAAAAGAATTTGAGTGATCACATATCAATGCCTGGTTTCATTGCCAATCCTTATCCGTTCTTCAGGCTCGCGTCAATCTTCGTGTTGTCATCCCGATGGGAAGGCCTTCCTACTGTATTGATCGAGGCGGCTGCATGCGGTGCTAACATTGTTAGCACCGACTGTCCAAGCGGTCCTCGAGAGATCCTAGATTCTGAAACTAGTCAAGAATTGGTCCCCGTTGGGGATCACCAAGCACTAGCAAATCGGATTTTAGATGTCCTAGAGAGAGAATTAACACTGCAACGTCCACGAGATTTTACCCAATTTACCGCTGCATACGCCCAAAAACAATACGACAAATTGATCAATAAGGAATTATCGAATCTCATCTGACCCTTCTTGATAATTTCGCCTCATTAGAAACTCTGCAATATCAAAATCGAGTCGCGTATCAATATCTATTGACACGCTCTTCTCCATGGGTAACCCATAGATTTTTTCCGCTAGAAAGAATGTCCTTTTTTCGATGAGATTCTCCGTCCTGATTAAGTAAATCGCTCCATTAACTCTAAATCGCACGGATGTTTGTTGCCCCCGCATCTCTTGCTCTATGCTAGCGAGCCACGGGGCCTGTAAATCCGCATCTAATGCGCCTGACCATTCAGTCAGCGCATTGAGCTCAGTAACACTAACTATCGCGTCCGCCTCCTTTTTCACAAGCAGGTCGACAGCGGCATCTATATGACTACCTGTCCTTAGAGGCGATGTTGGTTGCAGCAAAATAAGATAGTCAAAATGCATTTGTCTTGCCTTCAACTCAGCAAGAGCATGTATTGCCACATCCACCGAAGAGGCATGGTCTGTAGATAGTCGCTCTGGCCGCAAAAACGGTACCTCTGCTCCACTGCAACGTGCCACTTCCGCAATTTGTGGGCTATCAGTCGACACCATGACGTGATCAACATACCTTGATCGGAGTGCCGCCTTAATTGTGAAAGTAATTAATGGAGCGCCGTTGAAAGGGCGAGTATTCTTTCCAGGGAGACGTTTGCTTCCACCTCTCGCAGGCACAAGTGCTAGAACTTTTTTTTCTCGAATCAACGTTGGGCTATCTTTGCGTCAGCTTGGGCTTTTTCAAACTGCTCCATCATTCCAATATCGAGCCAATATTCATGGATTGGAAAAACAGAGATCTTACGACCTTGCTCCACCTGCTGATTGATTAAATCCGGCATATCGAGATAAAAAGACGCTGCTTCGGTAGGGGTCACGATAGGATCTACGACATAAATACCGGCATTGACAAAGAATTTTTGACTTGGCTTTTCCTTCAACCCTATAAACTCATCACCGCGGGTCTGGACTACGCCATATGGAACCTGAAATTCAAACTCTCGAACACACAACGTAAGGTCCGTTCGATTCGCTTGGTGAAAGTCAATTAACTTTTGAAAGTCTACTCTTGTCAGGATATCCCCATTCATCACTAAAATAGGGCGACTTCGTTTTGACTCAGGAAGCAACGCTAAAGCCCCCGCTGTTCCTCTTGGTTCAGTTTCTTCCAAATACTTTATTTCCGCACCCCACGCGCTCCCGTCTCCAAAATATTCTCGAATAATCTCCTTCTTGTAACCAATGGAAAGAAAAAGATCTGTGAAGCCCGCATCAACCAATTGGTTAATGATTCTTTCCGCCATGGGGGTGTCACCAATACGTAGCATCGGCTTTGGCAGATCATTGGTCAAAGGACGTAATCGACTACCCAGCCCACCAGCCATTATAACTACCGGATTCGAATAACTTTTCTTGCGCAGGAGTTCTTGGAGCAGTTCCACCTCAACGATCCTTCCAGCATCATCTGTCAAAGGTATTTGCAGAATGTCCTCATCTCGCATAACCCGCAGAATGTTCTCGCGCTTCTCATTTGCAGGCAATACGATCGGATTACCATTCATCACATGTATGACTGACTTTGTTAGACTCAAATGTCGCAATATTCCCCGTCGAATATCCCCATCTGTGACTGTGCCAATTAGGCGCGAATCCGCGTTGACCACAAAAACAATCCTCAAAGAGGCATTATCAAGAATCTCGATTGCTTTTTCGATAGAATCGTGATCTCTGATTACGGCTTTCTGCCACTCAGTCATCCGTTGCCACCGTTGCTAAGTCATCTTGAAGTGTGCTCGAACTGTTAACAAACGCACCACGAGGAACAGAACGAGATACAACCATGCCTGCTCCCACTATCGTATCGCATCCGATGTTGCAGCCAGGCAAGACAACCACCCCGGCTCCAAGAAATACATTGTCTTCGAGAGTAACGCCCCCGCAGACCGTAACGCCAGGCGAGACCCAAACATTCTCTCCCAAAATGCAATCATGATCGACACTACTACCTGTATTAATAACAGAATGGGCCCCAAGGGATACCCCTATTTGAATAACGGCCCCAGATAGTATTTGAACCCCTTCGCTTATCTCCGTGTCTTCGGGGACAATCGCATTTTTGCTTCGGATCGCCGGAAAATTGAACTCGCTACCCACTCTCTCTTTCAATAACTTCGTACGGCTACAGTTCTTAGGCAATCGGCCTATTCCATTAATTAAATCGATTTCAGACGTCTGGTACGCAGAAAGCTTGCTGTCACTTCCTAACACTTTCACTCCCGACACAGTGTCACCGATTGCCATAGCCGGATCTAGGATCCCAACAATTGTATGCCCCAGAAGAAAAAGCTCGTTTATCAGTACCCGGGAGTGACCGCCTCCTCCAAGCATTAGCACCGGAATATGGATCATCCCAGTGATACAGGTTCGCCGGCACGAAAGCTGCGCTTAGCAGATTGACCAAGCACTTGCCAATACGCCATAGGTGAAATACCCTCACCTGCCCTCATAATTTGAAGATTGTCGTTCGAAAATTTCTCTCCTTTTTCGATGTCTTTTGATGCGGTGATACATTTTCTCGCGGCAAGGATATTCCCCAACTCTGATTGTTGCGGCTCCTTTTTTGAACTACCTAGTGCGACTTCTGCATCCCGGATCATGCGGATATATTCCAGAAACTCATTCGCAGTCATGGATGCTTTATGATCTGGTCCCGAGCTCTTCTTATTATCAACCGTGATGTGCTTTTCCATTACTGATGCCCCATTTGCAACCGCAACCATCGCCGAGACAAAGCCCCTTGTATGATCTGAGTAGCCTACCCGCAATCTGTACCGACTCTGCATTGCCCTCATCGCTCGGATATTCGATTCAGCCAAGGGAGCTGGATACTGAGTGGTGCATTGAAGAAGCGTGACCTTCGCTTTCAACTCATTCGACTTTTTCAAGCTCTCGCCATCAGTTTTCTGTATCTCGTCTCCCAAAATTTCTTCGTTACGAAATCCTTTATGAAGAACCGCTAAAGCCGCATCGATCTCACCAAGATAAGACATGCCTGTCGACATTATTATAGGTAAACCATATCTCGCATGCTTGTGGAGAAACGGGCCATTTGTCAATTCCCCAGAACCGATCTTTAACTTCCGTATCCCCACTTTTTCCACTAGAAACTCGAGACTCTGGTCATCAAACGCGGTGGAAAGAAATTCTATCCCGGTTTTCTTACACCTCTCGGCGATGCACAAAGTTTGGTCATGGGTTAATTCCAGTCTAGATAACATAGTGCGTTGATTTTCTTGATTACCTGTGTTTCTGCTTTGATATGATGCGGCAGGCAAATTTTCACTTACTAAGGCCGTTGCTGAGAAATTCTGAAACTTGACAGCATCTGCACCGCACTCCGCGGCTATCTCTACCAATTCTAATGCGGTACCGAGGTCTCCATCGTGGTTGACGCCAACTTCAGCGACGATAAAGGTTCTCATTTTTTCCGAATTCCGTTTCACACTTGTTGACCCCGGTATTCACCGTACTTCACAGCATTTATCATAGATCTCCCGCCTTCTCTAGGGGCCCCCGCTCACCTAACATTTATTAAAAAGCCAGTCAGTTCTCCGGAATCATGCGGCGCACTTCCTGATTAATGAATTCCACCGTTGATGTGCGCTCATCTGCCGCCACAAAATATTGACCCATTCCCTTAGATTTAACGGCCCAATCCCGCGACTCCATATTCTCAAGCATCCTCAAGGCTTCGAGAAATTTTTTGTAACTCTGAGACGAATCTCGCAATGCCCAGGGTCCGTCTGCGTAACCACTTGGTACATCAAAATACGGATCTTCCGAGAAGTTGCAAAATAACACCTTATTGCCGCGCGCTAGTGCCTCAAAGCCTACTGTCGAGTTAACTGTCACTGTAACATGAGACTGATCAATAGCCTTATATGAAGAAAAATTGTTGTCATCATTTGGAATCAGACGCACCCCGGGTAAAGTTAGATTCTTCAGTAAGAAATGATATTCAAAAGAAAATCCTCTCTCTTTACAGCTACACGCAATACAAAGGGTCTTTCCATTCTCTTGGCAATACCGCTGGATGAAATCTAGAAGAACGACTGAGTTATGCTTTAGGACAGGCATCGTATCCCCAAATCGTGCAGGTCTAAATTGTGACACCCAACAAAAATCGTACTTGAGCGATGGCGGACTCTTTCTCGTTTTCAAGTAAAGACTGTTTTTTAATGATCCTCCAATGACAAACCGAGAAACCCCGCATTTTTCTTGCTGATAACGGTCCTTTACTTCTCTACCAAAGCATAGTAGCGTTGGAAGTAATAAATGCGGCGCAAGGTCAGCCACCTCGATTCCTCGGAATCCGTTTTGAATACCCATGAACGCCGCGTTTGAGTAGACCCTACTCATAATATTAAAATTTCGGCTGTTATCAACAAATGAAATCACAACTTTTGGGTTAATGGCCTTAATCTCAGCCATCTGAAATAGGATTCTCCAGCCAACCTGGCGCCAATACGGAGTATCCGAGATGATTTTTTTATATAAAAACAGTGGTAAGTATGCCAACGCAGCGGGGTGCACATTAATTTCCCACCGCCTGACGTCAAAAATAGCCCACCGGATGTCCTTAGATAACGCTCTAGAAATAAACTGAGACCCTACTCGATCATAGATCAAGACATCAGTCGGAACCGGCCGAGTCACCCGCAATCGAATTTTCAGAAATGTGTTGAACCTCAAATCTACTCCGCGATAGTGAAAGATCGATAATGGGATTAAAGTTTTATGATTGCTATGTTTCTGAAAAATTCTTGAGAATTGCGAGGCCGTCTTTTCCGCTTCTTTCGGGATGAAACTGGACGCCCGAAATGTTCTCGTAGGTGATCGCAGACGCAATTGGCAGGCCGAGATAGTCAGCCTCTGCCAATACCGTATTTCTTTTTTCGACTTCGGCCATAAACGAGTGAACAAAGTAACAATACACACCAGCTGGGAGCCCCTGCAACACCGAACCACTCCAGGAGGAACACTCGCCTGCCTTATTTAATGCATTCCACCCAATGTGCGGCACCTTCCTGATTGTTTGACCGGCTTCATTCTTGCTAGAAGGAATTGGCACTACTCGCCCAGGAATAAGACCTAAACCAACATGTGTGCCGTTTTCCGCACTGGTTTCCATCAGTAGTTGCATTCCCAGACAAATTCCAAGGACCCGGCTTCCCCTTACCGTGGCATAACGAATTGCATCGTCAAGCGATTTCGACCGGAGTACTGCCATGGCGGCTCCGAACGCTCCGACTCCCGGAAGCACTAACTTTTCGGCAAGTGCCACCTGGTCAGGATCCTCGCTGCATTGTGGATTGCATCCAACTTGCACCAGCCCGCGCAGGATGTTCTTGATATTGACTACACCCGTGTCAACGACGATGACATTTGCCAATCTGATGCCCTACCGATCTAAATGCTGCATTCGATTTTACGCACTGGAATTCCTTTGGTCACGAAGTGAGTTCGTATGTCCGCAGGGACGAGGATGTTATAGTGAAGAACATGGGCCATTGCTATGGCATCTACTCGCCCGCTCAAAACAGCGTTTTCTGCATCTTCCAACGTTCCCATCCCACCGCTTGCTATCACCGGAATATCTACACGATCCACAACCTCTTGGATCAACTCTATATCAAACCCTGATGCGGTTCCCTCCCGATCCACCGATGTTAGGATTATCTCGCCAGCCCCAAGCGCAGCACCCCTTTTTGCCCAATCAACCACATCAAGGCCACTTCGTTCGCGCCCGTTGTCAAAGTAGGCCTCCCAACCTCCATTTTGTTTTTTTGCTTGAATAGACAGCACCATACATTGGCTTCCAAATTTCTCAGCAACTGCGGAAATTATGCTTGGCTCCTTTATCGCAGCCGTATTGATCGCAACCTTATCCGCACCTGCTCTCAATACAGTCCGCACATCGTCAACTTTTCTTAACCCACCCCCAACAGTAATTGGGACGAATATATCCTCTGATGTTTTCTCTATCAGACTTGATAGGCTGTTGCGCTCGTAGAGGCTCGCCACTATATCCTCAAAGTAAATCTCATCGATACCTTGTTTATAGTACTTCTGTGCATACTTTTCCGGGGTACCAAGCTTTCGCAGCCCCTCGAATTGAATTCCCTTAACAAGATTTGGCGCTTTGACATCGAGTCGCGCAATAAGCCGAATATTTCGCACCGTTACACACTATTCCATACTGTGCTTCTAAGGGCCCAGTTCCCTTGCTCATACTGCCAAAGGTGTGGTGACCGGAATGAATCGGTTAGTGCGTCAAAATAATCGCGATCGATTATAGGTTGTTCAAAATTATTGCACGCAACTGGAAATTCAGCACTTGGGATGCTTAGGTAAGAGAATATCTCCTCCGAGAATCGTTCTGGGAATTCCCCGTCGAATTTTTTTACCAACGCTACACCTTCGGCCCGAGTAATCTCATCATTACGTATCTCTTGCGCAGCATCATAGGTAGCTCGGCCAATCCCAAATTTTATATATGATGTGTAGTAGTGGAAATCATCGATCTTGTCATCGATACTGTTGTACTTGCTATAGGTACCCGGGGTGCGTTCAGGAGCCGCTTTGAAACCACCATTCTCTACTGCGTAGTAGTAAGCGCCCTGAGGGTGCCACGGCACGTAGTAGCCAAGGTAATGTACCTCGATCGATTTTTCCTCTATCTCGACGGGATTGATCGGCAGATATGGCTCTAGATCCACCGCAGTGACTCCAAAATCGGTTTGCAATTCCTGCATTGAAACTCCCCCGAGGGAGATCTTCGAGAGATCGTCTCCGCTAAAATATTCCCAGTCTCGCTGCGAACTGCGCGTATCCTCGATTGGGTTACCGTACTCAGCCTCATTTTCCCCATAAAACACGAGGGGGATGTCGAACAGTGCGGCCATTTTTGGCGCAAGTGCTTTCTGGCCGAACATAAACGGTTGAAACGGATGAAAAAGATTCTCCACCGCCAATCGGGTTATCAAACGGTGAATTCTCGCATTCGGCGTCATCAAAAAATTATCAAACCCTGCGTTAATCCACGCTTGGAAATTCCTCCATCCCCAGTCCGTATATATATGGGGCGCCCAAGTAACCGTCAACGGGTTCATGTCGTACTTATACTTTAAGATATGTGCCGCAAAAAAACTATCTTTTCCTCCGGACCCAGGTACGAGACAATCGTATCCCTTTCCGTTTTTTCTATGACGATCACAGAGTTCACGAAGTTGCTCTTCTCTGTTATCCCACACTATTCGATTCGCCTTCTCTTCTGCAACGCGGCAGGCATCGCAAACGCCGGTATCATCAAGTTGAATCGTTTTTTTCTGGCTTTCTGCCCGATGCTGGTACTCCACAGATGAGTTCGGCCGCTGATTGGAAATGACACACCTTGTACAAAAACGTACATCTTCCGGCAAGCCGTAAAGTGCAGTTGGATTCCGTTCATTCGGCGAGAACTGGGTCAAAGATTCCACCTGTCGAACTACTTCATGTCGCTTCCTGAAGCGTATCATTCTGCCCTCTCGGAAAACTTAATATCGTAGAAACTCTTCTTAAGCAAATCACCGGCCTGCGTGTTCGCTATCACGTCCCCGATGATTCGACTGGCGCCTCCTTGGTCGTAGGGGTTTGCCATTGAATCTATTCCAGCACGAAAATCGCAACTGAGTGCAGTGCGAATCGCCTTATTGAGTTGCGCAACATCAGGATCACAATCAATCACGCTTGGCGCGCGAATACGACCCTCTTGCCGCGTTCCGATATTAATCGTTGGAATTCCAGCACTTGGCGCCTCAATTATTCCACTTGATGAGTTACCCAACACAAAATCCACACACTTCAGATTTGACCAGTAAAGTTGACGACCCATTGACGGAACCAAGACAGCACGGCAACGATTTGCCACAACAAATTTGTCAATCATGTGGTTGATCATCCGTCCCTCGTTATCTGCATTCGCACCTGTAAAAATCAAATTTAGATCCGGCCAGGCGGCAAGAACCTCAAGAATTACCTCGAATTGCGGGGCTGCCTGACCGGGCTCCAGCGTAATGGGATGCCACGTTACCAACACCGTTTTCTCATTGAATGAGATTCCAACTTTTTTCTCTACATCCTCTCGATTGAGAATGCTGGCGTTCCGCAGATTGTCCAGACCAGGTGCCCCCGAATTAAAGACTCGCTGTGGCGACTCCCCAAGTTGGATAACACGTCGTCGATATACTTCTGTTGCGGTGAAATGCAGGTGGGCCATTTTGGTTATCGAGTGCCTTATTCCCTCATCAAAAGCGCCCCGCGTAGTCTCCCCCCCGTGGATGTGAATAATTGGTAGCGGTGCGACTAACGCGGCGCATGCTGCCGCTAATAACTCGAATCGATCGCCTAATAACAAGACAAAATCGGGGTTCAACTCCATAAAGACTGTGCCAAACTCGCTTAATGCAATGCCCATCGACTTGGCGACCCCAACAGGGGTATCACTTGACAACAACATTTCAATTTTCTTTGTAATTGTATATCCATCATCCTCAATCTCACGATAGGTCAGGCCAAATTCCGGAGAGAGATGACTGCCGGTAGCAACAATCTGGAGTGTCAAATCACCTCGTGAGCTAAGCTCCTGAAGAATTGGAAAAAGGATTCCATAATCCGCTCTTGAACCAGTTACAACGCAAATTTTTTGTCTAGTCATGATTTCGAAGCACTGCTAGGAAGACAGACAAGTCGATTGAAAATATCTACAGATACCGGAAGGTCCATAGAAAGGCAGGTTTTATACATCGGCAAAAAGTTCAAAGGCGTCCAAAGTGGACGCGTCATTACGCCATTATTATTAGTGACCTCCAACACCGTATCCCTGGCTTTTCTGTCTGGCAAAAGCACCGCGTTGAGCCAGAAATTTGAAAAGGCATCTTTAGGTTCTGACACAGACTCGACCCCATGATTCATCGCCCATAGGGCATACCGACGCGCATTACACCGCTTTTGCTCAAGAAAACTTGAAATCCTGCCCATCTGAGCACACCCTAGAGCAGCATTAATGTTTGGAAGTCTGTAATTAAATCCCACACAATCATGGAAGAACTCCCAATTATGGGCCTTCTTCGCAGTTGAAGAGATGTGCCTGGCTCTGGAGGCTAATTCTTGGTTATTCGTAATTATCGCGCCTCCACCACCAGTTGTGATTATTTTATTTCCATTAAAGCTTAGAATTCCGGCATCCCCACCTAAGCCAGTATGGGCTTCTCTGATCCAACTACCCAATGATTCAGCCGAATCTTCGACGACCTTAACGTGATATCGATCACAAATTTGCCGAATCTCCTGTATTCTCGCAGGATGACCCAAACTATTCACCGGCACACATGCCATGATTCTCCGGCCAGTACGAATGTTCCAACAGTTTCCATCACGTCGAAGCTCCGCATGATCCGCAAGAAATTGCTCCAACGAGTCCGGGCTTAATCCCAGAGTCGCTTTTTCGATGTCGAGAAAAACAGGATCCGCACCACAATACCGTATCGCGTTACCAGTCGCCACGAATGTCACTGGTTGTGTCAATACTTCGTCATTTTCAGAAACCCCTGATACTAGAAGCGCAATATGGAGCGCAGCAGTACCAGAATTCATGGCAACTGCGTACTTAGCTGATGTGAAATTTTCTATGAGACGCTCAAATTCCCCAACACGCTGGCCCACCGTAGAAACAAAAGTACTTCGCACCGTGTCGACTAACAGCCTTTCCTCCTCTGAAGAGAATTGAGGTGCATGAAGTGGAATGAACTCTAACCCCGGGAAAAGCTCCCTCGAAAACTCAACTAGGTCGAGGGCGAGGCTCTCGTATTTCATTCTTGTGATCCTACGTTAAGGCCTTCGACAAACTCATTCCTATACCAATCCCACGTTTCACAGATACCCTGCTCAAGGCTTACGCTAGACCGATAATCTAATAACTCCCGTGTATAACCCATATCTGGTGCGCGCCTTACTGGAGACCCCGGAGTGTTTCTCCCAGGCTCAACAGATACTCTTTTGCCGACAATCTGGCAACAAAGTTGTACCAAATCTATCATCTTGATCTCGGGAGCCTCTGAACCTATGTTTACTACCTCTCCCTCACTTTTCTCTTGCTCAATTATCCGCAACAGCATCTCAGTTGCATCATCGATAAAACAAAATGCTCGCGTATGTTGTGGCGAGGCAACTGAAATAGCTGCACCAGATGATGCCTTCCAGATCTGCTTCAGCTGCTCGGGTATGACATGCGCCATACCCATTCTCGGCCCATAAATGTTATGAGGCCGGAAAATTGTAAACGGGAGACTTGAATTCTGACACATAGCCTCACCCATAATCTTCGAGAGCATGTATGATGTGCGCGGGCTTGACAGATTCGTCATTGTGAGCGGCGTGCATTCCGGGGTAGGCACTTGAAGGTCAAAATATCTTAGCGTACCCGCATAGACCTCACTGGTGGATGAGAACAGCAGTCTTGAGAATAACTTTTGTTTTCGGCATAGCGCAATTACGTTTTCCAACATTCGGGTATTGTTCACGAGCACCTCATAAGGCCTCTCTACAACATTAACCACCCCTATAATTGCGGCCAAGTGGATAACAAAATTGAACCCGGTGCCAAATTGACCCAATGCTTGGGTATCTAGGAGATCCACGTCGACGATGCTTACTGATGGGTTCTCAACTATTCGGGTGAGCCCACTATCGTAAACCCCTCGTGAAAAATTATCTGCTACTGTAACCTGATATCCTTGAGCAACTAACTTTCTCACGAGATGCAGCCCAATGAAACCGGCTCCGCCAGTAACCAGAATATTACCACTCATAACCCCTTACCCCTTCCAATACTTTCAACTTGGCATTCCATTTTCCGGCATTGAACTCTTGCTGCGGCCGACAACACATTACACGTATCCAAAATTAGGGGATTCGAGTCTTTGAGCCAATCCGCGAGCACTATCTTGCGAAATTGATCGTGAGGTACCGAGAAGACCACTGCATCGTAATCAGCTGCTTGAGGCAGTTCTTTTAGGATATCTCTGCGCATCTCAGGCCATTCCTCTACAAGTGGGTCATAAACAGATACGATAGCTGATTGCTCCTCCAGCAGGCGAACCAACAGCTCGACCGGTGTATACCTTGTGTCACCAACGTTCTGTCTGTAACTTACACCCATTATTAGAATTTTTCTTCTTTGTAGTTGGCCACCAAGCAACTCACTCAATCGATTAAATGAATGGCGAGGCATTTGTTGGTTCACATTAATCGCAAGGCGAGAGAACGGAAACTTGTCCTGCTCGGACTTAAACAGTTGTCGCGTTGCCGCGGGTGCAAACGCAGGGTCCTTAGTCAAGCAATACCCCCCAACCCCTAACCCGGGAAACATCATGTTATTGTGCGTCGGGCGCTTCCTGATGGCATCAATAATCTCAAATAGATCAATCCCTACAGTCTCTGCATATTTAGTCCATTCATCGATGAACGCTATATTGGTTGCGCGATAGGTATTCTCCATTACTTTGGCAGTCTCAGAGGCAGTCATGGATGTCAAGTGTGTCAGAGGATATTCGTCAGTATTAATCACATTTTCTAGGAATTCTCTGCACCTCTGGGCAGCCTCAGGCGTTTCACCAGCGTAAACACGCCAATAATTCTTTATTGAGTCGAGGTATGAGTTCCCGGGCATAACTCGTTCAAATGAATGGGCAAGGAAAACAGCATCCTCGGATAATCCCCGTAATCGTAGTTCTTCAGACTTAATTGGGGCAATCAACTTCTCACAGGTTCCGGGTGGAACCGTAGTTTCAATTAAAACCAGACCACCCGGTTTAGCTCTGGAAAATATACTCCTTAGTGCATTTTCGAAATCCGCCATCTCAAACTGAGGAATTTCGTCTGCGAATGGAATATCCAAACCAATATCTACAACTATGATATCGGCTGTTGAATACACATCTTCGTCGATTGTCGCGCAAAGATTGTTACTCTTATGGGCGCTCTCAGTCGCTTCAAGCAATTTCTTGTCACTACTCGAGAAAGGGAAACGACCGGCGTTAATCGACGCTACCCGTCTCCTGCCCTCCTTTGTATCTCGATCGACCCCAACCACTTGATAGCGCGGAGTACCATCCGGTGATCTGGCATCCGCCACTGCAACTGCCATTGCCGACCCAACAAATCCCAGTCCTTGCACGCAAATGTTACTTATCACGTCGTATTCCACCTATCATATTTGCCTATAACAAAGTCATGGTCCATAGCACTTGGCAACCAAGGCCAGGCCACTTTTTGGTTATTTATCCGTTATGGTTAGTCTGTTTCAAGTTTCCGTAACCACTCTTGGTCACACCTGGTTTGGAGTTGTATCCATCAAAGGAGATTCATTAATCCTACCTGGGATATTTATCAGGCACACAGATATTCCGAGTAAACTCGCCTCGTAGCCAACAGAACTGTAACTTACATAAACCATCTTCACCCTTGGCATAAGCTGGTAGACAGGCGAATGGGTTATCTGACAATTCTTTGGCAACTCAATCTGATCTAGGTATCGATTGTTGGCGAGGGGGTGGGGCTTGAAGCGATACTCAAATTGTGGGTGGTTTCGAATCTCTGGCAATACCGCTTGGATGATTGCCAGCCCATCATTCAGGCCAGCAGCGACTAGGGAAATGTCGGCATCTTCCTGCATCACTATGTCTTTGAGATAATCCAGGCGGAATATTCGCTCCATCAATTCGACATTTGTATAACCTGAATAACGATAAACTCTTGCAGATTGAAGATCTTCTGCGAGGACTTTATTTGGCATGGGAACATGGCAGAGAAAGTTTGGAGGATACGCGACCTCTTCAGATGAAAGCGCATAAACCATTTTCCTCCACGCGCATGGGCCATGTTGAAATCCAGTTCGAGTTACATCTGGTTGATTAGCAGCTAACACCCATGAGATTAACCTCCCCAGTGGGTACTCATGCAGATAGTAGACAAATTCATCCATCTTTACTGAATCAAAGAACTTCTCAAATCCACCCTTTATTGCCATGAAACGAGCCAATCTACTTGCTGACTGCCCTATCTCTTCGGCTACCCATGACGATAAATCTATATCATGAAGCTCCATTGCGGTTCCGAGCCTTAACATTTTTAGGCGCAACGTGCAGGCCCAGTAAACTCCCTTCATCAGATCTCGATAATTCAAATAATCATCTATAACCCGTGCGCCCTTGACGGTGATTCGCTTTCTAAACTCAAAAAACTCTTTCACCGTAACATGTTGATGCAACCCGTCGGTTAGGATACTAACCGCCAATGAGTCGGCACCTCCCGCCATCGCCCCATATTTCCTATCACAACCACTTTCATCTATCATTTTTGGATAAATAGAAAAAAACAGCCTCTTTTTTCCTATATCGGGATTCTCTTCTTTCGACTTGGGAGCAGGCTCTTTTTTAAAAATTACCAGCCCAATTTGGAGTAGAAATCGAATATCACTCGCTAATCTTCTAAAGCCACCAGGCCCACTGCGCCTTCTTGCCTTCATTCCTACTGGGATTTTCTTGGCTATAGATTTAAGGGATCTCTTCCATCCTAGAGTCCCATTCACGACCAAAATTTGATTCGGCTCTCTCTCTTCTATTATTTCTCGAATCAGTTGCAGATTGCAGAAGACTGAATAGGTTGGAAAAATTTCTGTCCGTTTTGCAGAGCAGTCGGAAATCAAGAATAAAGATAGATCCTTTAACTTTAATCCCCTCTTTAGGCACCTTTCATTAAGAGAGTATATCCAGTCCGAATAAATATCCCGAAGCTCTAGTGCTAATTGATTTAGGCGTGCTGCATTGTTTACTTCCTCGAATTCACCTTGTAACGCTCCAGCGGTTCCGATTCTGTAAAGAAAGGACCTGCCATGAAAATCTGGGATCGCCGAATTATTATCGCCTAGGTAGATAATCAAGCGACTTCGAATTCTCGCCACGGTGCTCTTCACATTAGTGGGTAAGCAGCAAGGTTCAACCAGGAATCGCGGACTATTGATAAGGTCGAGAAAAAGGCTCGATGCGTCCTAGCGTGTCAACGTACACCATTAAAGTACAACTTTGATTCACATATCCCTCAACTGAGCTTTGCTCCTCAGGGTATTGGATCCCAAATCCCCATCCCCTTAACCCTTCTTGCCGGAGATCGCTGGCATCTCATCTGGCTCATAATCTGAGAATCCGCTAACGAATGATGTCATTATTTCCATTTTGATCTTCGGCTACCTCCTCAACAAGTTCAAGGATTCCCTGCCCAAGATCAATAAACTCTTTGGGGATAAGTTTATAGGCATACTTTGGCGTATACCTATATGGGGTCATCTTATAGTGGTAAGTCTCAGTCTTCGAGTCAGCAAAGACAACGTCCTTTTCTTCGCCCGCAATTTCGAAAATCAAGTTTAGCACCTCTTCAGAACTAAGCAATTGCGTCCCCGTTACAGTGATCGCTTTATTCTTGAACTCCTCACTCAGAATATCGACGCTCAATCTCGCTGCGTCCTTGACGTGAATATATTCGCGTTTTTCTGCTCCTGTACCTCGGTATTCGATACGACCCACTTTAACAACCTCTTCAACATATTTTCGCAACCCATTCCACTTTTGTGAGCGCGGACCATAAAGAGAACCATAACGTAAAAGCGTATAGTCTAATCCGAATTCTTGCTGATACGACTCAACAATTGTCTCAGATGCCTGCTTACTAGCCCGGTAGAATGATCCAAAGGGGCTATAGACGTACATCGTAGAGGCGTATATAAATCGCTTCACCCTTTTTTTGTGCGCCGCTTCCAACACAGTGGAAGTGCCCATAACGTTGATTCGCAGAGTCTCGAGAGGCATTCTTCGAGATTCTGCGATATCCGCAATCCCAGCAAAGTGATAACAATATTGCGCATCCTCGAGTATATCTTCAAGTTTTTCCGAATCGAAAATATCCCCGACAACCATTTTCTGATCAGGACGAATCCATCTTGACTGACTGGTGTCGAAAACGATCACGTCGTATCCCTGATCAGACAACTCATCCGCGATGTGGGACCCGAGAAATCCCGCGCCGCCAATAACAACTACCTTCTCCATTGCTTCACCCTTATCTTTTCGAAAATACCTGATTCTGATACTCTGCTTCTGGTGCCTCTTGTGAAAGCGCCTCCCCCTTGACAAATCGGACCACCTCCTGAGTGGCCTCAATCTCCATCCTTGCTCGACAATCTTCCGACATCGACCCCATGTGCGATGTCAATAAGCATTCTTTTAGATCACACAAGGGCCCTGAGTAGGGTTCGGTTTCAAACGTATCGATCGCGGCACCAAAAAGCGTGCCATTTTCTAATGCGATCCTTAGGGCCCTTTCGTTAACAATTCCACCACGTGCTGTATTAATCAGCACGGCGTTCTTCTTAACGAGATTAAGCTCCTCTTCACTGACCATACCACGTGTATCCTGAGTCAGCGGAACATGGATCGTTATCACATCTGCCTCACGAAAAATTGACTCCTTACTGGCCATTTTTACGTGCCCCGGTAGACTGCTTTCAATACTCGGATCGATGTCGTTAACGAGAATCCTCTGGCAACCGAACCCCGACAGATACTCAACAACTCGAGAACCGATACGCCCCGCCCCGATAACACCAATCGTTGAATCGGAAAGTCGACGACCAAAGATTCGTTGCCAATGACCATGGTGCATCGCGTCATTAGAAATATGGATACATCTTAGTAACGATAACATCAGGCCAATCGTGAGTTCCGCAACTGCTGGACTCGGCGCATCTGGTGTATACGTCACCCGAATATTTTTTCTACGGGCAGCGACGAGGTCTACACTGTCTAGTCCAATACCAACACGTGAGATTAACTTTAGTTTCTGAGCATTCGCAAGGACTTTTTCTGAAATTTTCTCCGTCCCTGCTATCAAGTAGTCAAAATCAGCAATAGCCTCACCCAACTCCTCCTCAGACATTTTCCGGCCGTAAGGGTTTACTTTGAATTCTATTCCGGCATCATCGAGTAACTTAATTGGCGTGTTATCTGTTAATCCAAACGGAGCGGTCGAGACTAATGCCTTCATAGATCTACTCCCCACTTGCTTCAGGCATGCGAACGATCATCGCTTCGGATATACAGTTTATTAAAAGTATTTTTTCCCTCCCATTCCTCGACCATTTCTTCCTCGAATCCATGCTCAGTTATGAGCTTCTCAATCCTCCCCTTACTTAAATCCGCATTGACCTCAATCATGATTGATTTTAATCGAAGATCAGCCAGTACTCGATTTGCACCATGAATGATGTCAAGCTCAGATCCGTCAACATCAATTTTTATGTGATTCGGAAATCTCACACCTCGGTTTTCCACAAATTCATTGAGAGAGGTCACCCCTATGCCTTGCCGAAATTTCGGATCAAACTCTTTTCCCTCACTGCTTGGTCGGCTAACCCCATGGAGCGCACTACCCGTTGTAGTCGAGCGAAGAAAAAATTCAGTCTCGTGCCGCTCCTTACCAAAAGCAAGTGGAAACGGCACAACGACATCATTCAACTCGTTGGTCTCTATATTTCTGCATAACGGGAAAAAGTTAGAGAAAGCTGGCTCAAAGGCATAGACACCAGCAACTTGGTGCCCCTTATTGGCCCTTTTGATTTTATGGCCCGCATAGAGACTATAAGGGCCAACGTTTGCACCAACATCGTATACGACATCCGCTGGACTCACGATGCTTCTAAGCCAGTACATGGTGACCTCTTCTCTTCTAAAACTTTCTCGTGCGCGAAGGACGTGCTCCGTGTAACTGGTTGTAACGAATGTAATCACCATATCGTCAACATGGGTGCGCACTTTCAAAGGTACTTTGAGCAGCAGCAACAACTTCGCAATCGTGAAACGGGCCTTTCTAAGATAAGCGCTAGGTTGAATATATTTCTTGTTCATTTTACACACAGCAGTCGTGAGCGCAGATGAGGAGCCAATTTCTAGCGAACCCTGACCTGATCGCTCCCGGCAAGCAATGTTCAAGCATAAAGCGGGAGAAGCGGGTCTGATCTCATTAATTCTTCAACCTCTCTCAGATCCTCAGGCGTATCCACACCGATGGATTCTTCTGTAGTTTTTATCATCCTCACTGCTCCGCCCATCTCAAGAATACGCATCATATCTACAGACTCTATCTTCTCCAGTGGTGTCTCAGGAGTTTGGTTAAACTTCAAAAGAAAATCGCGACGAAATGGAATAACACAGATTTGTTTGAGCATGGGGACCACGTCGACACCTTTCTTCCGAGAGGGAATAGGCTCTCGAGAGAAGTACAGCGCATTGTTGTTTTGATCGGTGACTACCTTGACGGTATTTGGATCATCAAATTCTTTTACAGACTTTATATCCCCCATTAGGTTCACTACTTGAAGCGAAGCGTCTTCATTAAATGGCCTAATTGCATCCGACACCATCTCTGGCGTATCCATCGGCTCATCTCCCTGGGCCATAACCAGAAGATCG
>PVBE012214480.1_pt1 | contig 35183 bp, 27 predicted proteins | sample 1631181 | NCBI WGS metagenome assembly PVBE01 (sample SAMN08397723, study PRJNA350692) | Marine metagenome, whole genome shotgun sequencing project. | isolation source: water | place: Pacific Ocean | collected 2012-04
AGGATCAAACTCTCCAGTTGTAAAACGTTCGACCTAGACCCGAAAGTCTAAGAAGAATTCGTCTACCTGGACGCTTGTCCAAGCGATTAACTCTAAAAGAATCGACAGAGCTGCTATCTGTTTTTCAAAGACCGAACCGGCTCGCACCAGTCGACGCCGGCATCGAGATGCCAGCCGCTTTCAGGAGGTGTCCTCCCGAGAGCCCACGCATATTAGCCAGGGGCCCCAGTGGCGTCAAGAAAAAGAGCCGGATTGGATCCGGCCCTTTTCTGCCCCTCCAGGTGTCTGGAGTTACGGGGCTTTTCAGGAGCTCTCAGAGCCGTCGAAGCCGCTCGAGCAGCCGTCGTCCTCTGAGTCGATGAAACCATCATCGTCGTCGTCGACGCCGTTGCTGCAGTTGTAGCTCCGGACGGAGAGACTCTCGTCGTCCGTGGCCGTCGTGCAGTCCGGGTCATCGGCGTCGATCCAGCCGTCGCCGTCCTGGTCGAGGCCGTCGCTGCAGGTCCCGCCGTCCTCGCTCGCTCCGAACCACGGGGCGCAGCTTGGGTCGTCGCCGTCGACGAGACCATCGGCGTCGCCGTCCGCTCCGTCGGTGCAGCTGCCGTTGTCCTTCTCGTCGTCGAGCCACCCACTGGGGGCGAAGGAGCGCTCGATTCCGTAGAGGTCGAACTGAGCCCCTCCCCAGCAGGCAGGGTCGTCGGCATCGATCAGACCGTCAGAGTCGTTGTCCTCGCCGTCGTAGCAAGCGCGCGCAGTCAGCGGGTGGTCCTCGAGTTCGTGGAAGGCCCACCACTCCTGGCTCTTGGTGTAGTCGCAGTCAGGGTCGAGCTCGTCGATGTAGCCGTCCTCGTCGCCGTCTTCAGCGTCGATACAGCCGAGGATGAACTCCGGCTGCTCGGTCCCGAAGCCGGCGTCGTGCTCGGCACAGCCCGGGTCCTCGGCGTCCACGTCGCCGTTGCCGTCGTTGTCCAAGCCGTCGTTGCACTCGTACTCGCCGCCGAAGCCGTCGTCCTCGGGATCAGCGCCGGCGGTACAGCCAGGATCCTCCGAGTCGCTCCAGCCATCGCCGTCGTTGTCTTCGCCGTCGGCGCAGGGCGTCGTGTCCTCGCCGAGCTCGCCGAGCTCCACGCCGGGCTCGGTGTCGCTGCACTCGGCGTCGAGGTCGTCGATCCAGCCATCACCATCGTTGTCCTCGCCGTCACTGCAGTCGCCCGACTCGAGGTCGTAGCCGCTGGCGCAGTCCGAATCCTCCTGGTCGATGTCGCCGTCGCCGTCGTTGTCGAAGTCGTCGTTGCAGCTGTACACGCCGGCGTTGCTGCCGTCCTCGACATCGCCGAGCTCACAGTCGGGGTCGAAGTCGTCCGGCCAGCCGTCGCCGTCGCCGTCCTCGCAGTCGCTGCAGCCGTCGTTGTCGAGCGGGTGATCGAAGCTCTGGAAGCCGAAGTCGCCGGTGTTGTAGGAGAAGATCAAGTCGCCGCCGACCTTCGGGTGGTCGCTGTGCAGGCGGTACTCCGTGACACGATCCACTGTCACGAACAGGTAGCCGTAGTTCCCGTTGAGCGGACTCGCCCACGAGCAGGCCATCTCGCCGCCCAGGTTCGTGGAGCAACCACCGTCGATGAAGGTGACGTCCGGTAGCTGGTAGAGGACCTCGACAGGAACGTCGACGTAGCTGAGACCTTCGAACAAGGTGTCGTAGTTGTTGTCGTCAGGGACCTGGATCGATGCCCGGAAGGGGTAGCCCTCGCCGCCGAACCACCCGAGGTTCATGACGGTCAGCGCGACGCGCACGTTGGTCTGGACATCGACCACCGCGGGATCGTCGCTCGGCAGGAAACCGGATGGCCGCCAGGTCAGGCGGAGTCCGGCCTCATCGAGGTCCGGGACCAGATCGTCGTCGTCGAGGGAGTCGAAGCACTCGTCCAGGCCGAGCACCGGGCCGCCCGTGTAGGTCCCGCCAGAGAGACCCCAGAACTCCGGGGCGCCTGCATCGTTCGCAGCATCGAAGCCCTCTGCCCAGTTGAAGAGGATGGGCTCCGGGAGCGTGAGCTGGACCTCGTGGAGACCGGTGTCCTCTGCGTCGAGCAGGATGGTCGGGTGGCAGTCCGAATCGTCACCGTCCACCAGTCCGTCCTCGTCGTTGTCGACTCCGTCGAAACAGCTGTGGCAGTCGTCGTCCTCCAGATCGCGGACCTTGAAGCCCTGCTCCTCGGTCCTCCCGTCGTTGTTGTCCCCGTCGAAGCACGAACTCATCCCGATGTCGGGATCCTCGGCTCCCTCGCCCCGCGCCATGAAGAAGGGGATCGGGACCGGGTACTCGACGGCATAGGCGTTCGTGTCCGTCTGGTACTCCTCCTCTTCACAGATCTGCATCACCGAGGCGTCATACAGGGTCGCGCCGTCATCGCAGTCGCCTTCGTCCGTGAGGTACAGGACGACGTCCTCGTCGTAGGACGGGAGCCTATACGCGGCGTGTTCGTCGTCGCCGCCGTAGTACCAGTAGGCCAGGGTCCGCAGGTCAGCGCAGTAGCTGACACCCTCGAGCTCGGGGTTGCGCAGACGGATCTTCTCGTCCGGTGTCGGGAGTTCCTCGCGCAGGTCATCCGTCCAGGCCAGGTAGGGGTTGTACGCAGGGGTCTGGACCGCCCACACCTCGGACCAGTCGGCGCCGCCGGACCATCCGTACTCGACCGAGTGGACCCGTCCGAAGCGCGAACCGTAGAGCGCCGCTGCTCCGTCGAAGCCGGTGTTGCCCATGTAGCTGAAGGTGTCGAATCCGAAGGCGACACCCTGATCCGGCGTCTCCGGGTCGTCGTCGTCGTCGAAGTAGTAGACATCCCGCCCACCGTAGGGCGAGCTGCCACCATAGGCGCTGTAGTAGAAGTCGTTGACCTGGATGTACGCGACCTGGTCGTCGAAGAGGTCGGTGACGTCGTACACGTAGCCGCCCTCGAGCACGCCCACGCCGCCGAGGGTGGCGACGCGCACGTCCACTGCGCCGCCTTCGATCGGTCCCTTGGGGGAGACCGCCACGATCTCTGTGTCCGAGACGGACTTGATGACGGCGTTGGTCGAGCCGAAGAAGACGACGATGGCCGTGCTGTCGTCTCCAAAACCGCTTCCCTGGATGTTGACGTCGTAGCCGCCGAGATTCCCGATCTCGGCTCCGACGCCGTCGCTTCCGAGGACATCGGCCACCTGGGGCGCCTTGCCCGAGTAGTAGGGCTCGTGGGTGTCTATGTACTGGCAGGCCAGGACTGTGAGAAGTGCCACACTCATCTCAGTTCCCCTTGTCCAGGTCGGAGAGGTCCTCGACTCGGAACCGACCGATCTGCACCGAGTTCGCTCGGAGCTTGATGTCGTTGATGTCGCGCTTGAACCCGGCCTGGTCACGGACGGGCGGCACCGGCGCCTCGGCTTCGGTGGTGCGCGAGAAGAAGAAGACTGCGCCACCTGCGTCGTTCGCAGCGGCGTAGCGGAGGGCGTTGGCGAGGTGTTCGTTGGTCAGGACGAACTCGCCGTCGTCCTCCAGCCGGCAGGTCACCTCTGCCAGCGTGCTGGTGGGATCTCCCTCGAGGGTGGGGATGAGCTCGCCGTCCGCGCTCTCGAAGGTCGGGTCGAAGATGTACTCCAGCCCGTTGTCCTCGTCGTCGCAAGCGAGCGGGGCCCGATAGCCCTGCGGGAGGTCTCCCTCGACCTTGCCGCCGCTCTCGCGCTGGTCCCACTTCGCCTGCACGTCCGGGTGCGGATCCACCGGGACCAGCGCGACCAGGAAGGAGTCGTCCGTCCGGTCCACGGCCGGGAGGAAACGAACGCTCAGCACGACCGTGTCGTCGATCTCTTCGGCGCCCGCCTCCCAGTGGAAGGTCACCTCCCCGTCGATGGTGTCCCACGGGCCGGTGTAGACCTGCCCGGGGAAGTACCCGCCCTCGAAGTACTCGTCTTCGAGCGCCCCCGTGGGAAACACGGACTGACCGGCACAGTCGAGGTCGTCGACCGGCCCATCGACGATCCCGGTCCCGTCGAGGCTGCTGCCCCAGTAGCGGACGCAGGTGGCGTACTCGCCCGCCGCAGCCTCCGCGTGGACGTCCTGGTGCGGCCCGTTCCAGCTGACCCAGAGGTTGCTCGGGCGCTCGGGCAGGACGATGGTCGGATCGCCGACGTAGGCGCTGGGGAGGGGGATGCTGGAGACGGGGGCCTCGACCGGCGGGATGCCGCCCGGGAAGCTGACCGCGACCTCCGCGCCCTCCGACCAGTTCGCCGCCCGCATGACCTTCTGCTCCAGCTGGCCGGTCTCGGAGTCGACGGCGTAGTTCATCACAGGGGAGTCGACCCAGCTCTCGACAGCCTGGTAGTAGACGAAGACGTCCTGCGGATCTGGCGGATAGATCTCGGGGAAGCGCCCGAAGGTGAGGGACGTCGTGCCCTCCGCGTCGGACATGACGAGCTGATCGCCGACCTCGCTCGTGCTCGCCAGCAGGTAGGAGAAGGGCTCCTTGTTCGTCCAGCAGGCGTCGTCCGCCGGCGGCGGCACCGCGATGTTCCCATGGTGGGCGTCGGGGGCAGGGACGAGGTCGTCGAAGATGAAGGCGAGACCGTAGACCATCACGTACGGCGGCTCGAAGTCCACGATGGACGGACCTGCGGCGTCGAACCACCGGAAACCGAGCAGCCCCATCGGCAGCTCACCACCGGCGAACTCGATACGATCGACCTCGATCAGGCCACCGAAGTACTCCGGCTCCGGACCGATCTCGTCCGGGTCCAGCCCGACACCGACCATCTTGACGTCCGTCTCGGTGACTGGCCGTCCGCAAGCCGCGAGGAAGAGAATGGAGAGGCTCATGGTTCCTCCTACCAGCCGGTACCGAGGCCGATGTACACGCGCACACCAGGCTTCTCGGTCTCGGTAGAGAGATTGTCTCCGACGCCATTGTCGGCGGTGGACGTGATGTCGTCTCCGTTCACGTCGGAGATGCCGCGGATCTCGTTCAGACCGTAGCTGACGCGCAGGAAGCTGTTCCAGCTCCCGCGGTTGAACATCACGGTGGACAAGCGCAGCTCGGCTCCGATGTCGGACAGCAGGTAGTTCGGGTCCACCTTTCCGGTCACCGGGTCCACCGGGGAGTTCTTGTAGCTGTAGTCCTGGAACGGGACCTCGCGCACGACGTCCGACTCGTCGTAGGCGACCCGGGCGTCGAAGCGGTTCGTGTAGTAGCTGCCTGGCTCGTCCGGAGGTCGATAGGACCACAGGTTACCGACGGTCCCCATGAGCTGGGCGTGCAGGTCATAGAAGTAGAAAGGCCCGACCTTCTTGTTCATGTCGGTCTTGACCGGGAACTTGTAGGCCAGCGACGCGACGAGCATCGTCTCGCCGACGAGGGATGACGAGGGGTAGCCCGAGAACATGGTGTTGGGCGCGAGGTTGCCCGAGCCCCAGTAGTAGGGATGGCGCCCGCCCGCCCGGTACTCGTCGTTGTACTGGACGTTGCGATCGATGTAGCCGAGCTGGACGTCCGCTGTGATGATGTGCCGGTACTTGTTCGCCTGACCCAGCAGACCGAGGACGTCCTTGTCCCACGGTGCCTTCACGCGCCAGTGCTCGGTCCAGCGGAAGTCGATGCGGTTGTACTGGTACTTGTCCAGCTGCTGCCCGTCGTCGACGTCGACACCATAGTAGGGCTCGTAGATGATGTCCGTGTAGCCCCGAAGGAAGGCGAGGCTGATGATGCGCCCCACCGGGTGACCGCCCCAGTAGTAGCGCTGGGAGACCGTACTCCACTGGGCGAAGCCAGAGAGCGCCCCCGTAGCCATGAACGGCTCCGGCTTGACGTCACTCGTGGTCTTGAAACCGTATGTAATACCAAGGACGCTGACGCCGGTCTGGAAGCGGCCGCGAGGGTCCCATGGGTACCTCGCGAAGCCCTGGACGACCGTGTAGACCTGGTTCTGCTTGCCCTCGAAGATGTCGACGTCGTTGGGCGTCGCGGGGTCGTTGTCCTGGTCGACAGCGCGCGCGAAGTCGAACTTGGTGAGACCCGTGCGGGCAAACACGCCGACGGTCGGACGCCGCACGCGGTTCTCGTAGTAGCCCCAGACGTTGGAGTCCTCGCCGAGCTCGCCGGCGAAGAGGACGACGTGGTCCTCGACGACATCCGAGAGGCGGACGAGCACTCCCCCGGTGACGCCCCAGTTCGTCATCGTGTCGTTGCTGACCCGGAACGTGGGGATCGCCAGCGGCGCCACCATGGACCGGGTGGCCCGGTACTTCCGGGTCATGCCCTCGTAGATCGAGAGGTCCTCTCGATACTCGAGCACGGCCGTGACCTCGGCCATGTCCGGCTCGGTGATGAACTGGTCGGAGTAGTCGGCGTTGAGGAACTGCTCCTTCGGGAGCGCCCACGACTGGTAGCCGTAGGCGGTCTTGTAGGTGAAGAGCAGGTTCCCCTCTGGCGTGAGATAGGGCGTCTCGGCGTCCCCGATGACGTTCGTGATCTTCAGGATCTGCTTCGTCTCTGGGTCGTAGCTGTAGACATTCATCACGAAGTCGGGATCCGACGTGAAGTAGATCCTGCCGTCGTGACCCCAGTGGGGGTCGAAGCTCTCCGCGCTGTCCCAGGTGATCGGCGTCACCTCGCCCGTCTCGGCGTCGAGGAGGATGATGTCGTTCTGGTAGTTCCGGTACATCGACACGACGACCTGGGTCCCGTCCGGACTCCAGTCCGGGCGCTGGAACATCGTGCCGTCGTGGAAGGTCGTCAGGGACTTCTTGTCCGTGCCGTCGAGGTTGATGGTGACGACGTTGGTCGTCCCGTCGAAGTACTCGAGGTAGACGACGCGGCCATCGTCGCGGACGGCGGGGTCCGTGCCGCGCTGGGTGTTCGGGATCGCGACCGGGTGCAGCGGCTTTGTCTGCCTGCCCATGACGGTCTTGGAGGTCAGGGACTCCAGCGCCCGCCCGCGCTCCTTGTGCTCGTCCATCTCCAGGGGCACATAGAAGAGCTGGTTCCAGTTGTAGCCGTCCCGCTCGAGGCGGATCTGTGTCCAGTAAGAGACCCGGTTGGGCGCGTAGCTGTCCTCTGTCGCCGTGACCACAACCGCGTCCTGTCCCGGCACGAAGTCCCAGCCGGACATGAAGCCCATCGAGATGCTGCCGGCCGAGTCGGCCTCGCCCTGTGCGGCCTGGGCGTCGGTGTTGCCACCGCCGAAGCCGAAGATGGAGCCCTCCGAGGCCTGCTGGAGGCCCAGGGACCCCCGCGTGTTGATGCCGACCCATCTCCCGTCGTCCGAGATCTTCGGGTAGAGGCTGTAGGAGCCGTGGGTCCCCTTGGTCCGCTCGCGGTCGTCCAGCGCCTTGCCCCACCAGGCGTCCTCGGCGTCCCGGTCACCGAAGTGCCACTCGCCGACCCCCTGGATCGGGTAGCCCTCGACGAGGCCCTCGGCGATGATGTCGTCGCGCTGCTTCTCGTACTTGGCCGTGATGTAGGCCTTCCAGTCCTCGTAGAGCTCGCGGCCCGTGATCCCGAGCACGTCCTGGATGACGGTCTCCCAGTTGGGACGCCAGCCCTTGCCGTACTCGATGGCGAAGCGGGCCATGGTGTCGTCGCCGAAGCGCTCTCGCAGGTACAAGGCCATCGAGTAGCCCTGCTGGTAGCCGCGCTCGCCCTCGCCGAAGCCGCTGGCGTCGACGCGGGTGACCCACTCGTCGTAGGTCAAAAGCCGGTCGTCGAGGACGGTCTGGCGGATGAAGGCGTCGCGACGCGAGGTCCAGACGTAGTAGCCGGTGTTGTCCGACCAGAACTCGGCGCCTCCCTCGGTCCACCACCAGGGGTCGTTCTGACCGATGCTCAGCTGGACCCCTGTCGCGGTGTCGCGGATCCCGTCGGAGTAGAGCCCCCCGAAGTTGATTCCCTGGACTCCGTCCGCCAGCGCGTTGCTGGCCTTCAGCGAGACGACGTGGGCGAACTCGTGGATCATGACGTCCGAGAACCACTCGCCGCGGCCTCGTGCCCGGTAGAAGTTGGAGCCCGGGTTCGCCGAGATCTCGATCCAGTCCCAGGAGGGGATCGTGAAGCCCGTCAGGTAGTCCATCTGATCGAGGACCACGACGTGGATCTTCTCCTTGAGGAAGTAGTTGAGCTGGCCACACATCAGGGGCCACATCTCCTCGGAGACCTTCGCGGTCTTCCGGGCCGAGTACTCGGCGTTGATGTAGTGCTCGTTCCCGTCTTCGCGGGAGACCTTCGAGACCGGGTAGTGGATCTCGAAGTGCTCCGTCTCGATGGTGTACCAGTCGAGATCCGGCACGTGGTAGGGGTAGGCGAACTTCTCGGCCCGGGCCGTCGAGCTGATCGAGAGGCCGGCGAGGAGCACGGCGGCCAACAGCGTCTGGATGATGCGCATGATCGGGACTCCTAGAACCGGAACTCGAGGTCGGCCGAGTAGGTGATGCCGCGGGTGGGATGGAGGTCCTCGATGGGGAAGAACATGAGGTCCTCTCCGCGAAGCGGGACGTGGGTCTTCAGGACGACGTCGATGTTCCTCGTCGCGCCGATGGTGGCCCCGGCGTCGACACCTGCCGACCAGCCGTCGCTGCCCTCGACCGGCTCGAGGTTCTGGTTCGGGAAGATGCCGGGCGAGGTCGTCCCGATGCGGACTTCGTCGTGGGTCTCGACCCAGCCGCCACCCTGCAGCGCGACCGGTCCGAGCTGGAGGATCGCGCCGAAGTTCGCGTCGACGATGAAGCCCGGCTGGATCCGCGCGTTGAACTGGTTGCTCTCGGTCTCGATGAGGTAGCTGGCGAGACCGCTGAAGCGGTAGGTGTAGTGCACGCCGCCCTGCAGGCCGATGATGCCGAGCTGGCGCCTGGCGTCGAGGCCGACGAGAGCGTCGGTCGTGCCCGTGGTGGTGACGAAGGAGGAGTAGGTGCCAGGGCCCGCGATGTAGCTCCCCGGGGTCTCGTTGCCTGCTGGGGCCTTGATCTCGATTCGGGTCACGACAGAGGTCAGCGGCGCGTCGGTGCGGAAGGCCTCGAAGAGGTACCCGAAGCGCGGGTCACCGAGGAAGAGGCCGGAGGTGTCGGTGCCGAGCCTCTCGTTCGTCAGGCGCAGGTAGTGCATCGGCATCGACCAGTAGATCTCGCCCCGTCGGACGACGCCGTAGCGCACGTTCAGGGACTCGGTCGTGTAGAGCCAGACCGCGTCGTCGAAGTCCTCTGCCGCGCCGTCCGGGCCCCAGTAGCCCTTGGACTGCTTGACGTCGGCTCCGATGCCGATCTCCAGCCATCCCTTGCCGATGATGAGCGGGCGCTCGACCTCGCGCGCGGACAGGGGCGCCCGCATCGTCTTTGCTTCCCACGCTTCGGCGAAGGCCTCGGCAGGCAGGAGCAGGGTCGCCAGCAGCGCCGCTGGCAGGAGCTTCCTCATGATGGGCACCCATTGCGTGTCAGAGAAGAGGGGCGAAATAGCCGCCTCGTTAACCCACACCGGCGGACGGCGCGAGCCACCCATGACCCCCTCCCGGCCATTGCCCGAGGTCGATCCTCGGGATACCCGCCGCGCTTCCCTGGAGGCGCGCCCCGTGAAGGCAAGCACGCTGTCGCTGTCGCTCTTCGGGCTCGCCGGATGCACTTCGCTGATCCCCACGGAGTCCACCTGGGACGTGCCCGCCCTGTCCGGTCAGGACGTGCGCCTGACCATCATCCACACCTCGGACATCCACTCCCGGCTCTTGCCCTACCAGTTCGACCCGAGCTTCACGGACAACGGCCTCGGGCTGTCCGACGGAGCAGGCGACTACGGCGGCCTCGCGCGCATGGCCTACGTGATCAAGCGGGAGCGACAGAACGCCGGTCGGAGCCTCCACCTGGACTCGGGCGACTGCTTCCAGGGCGCCATCATCTTCAACGAGTACCAGGGCGAAGCGGAGGTGCGCGGCATGACCGCCACCGGCCTCGACGCCGCGGTCATCGCGAACCACGAGTTCGACTCCGGCGCCCACAACCTCTTCGCCCAGATCGTCGGCCACGGGGGCTACGATCTGCTCGCCGCGAACTACGACTTCGAGTCGTCGACGCTGCCCTGGTCCAACGAGCTCGAGCGCGTCGCGCTGCCCAGCAAGATCTACGAGCTCGACGGCCTGAGGGTGGGCGTGATCGGCCTCGGCAACCTCTCCTCGCTGAACTCGATCCACGACGAGGACAACAGCCTCGGCATCACCGTCCGGGACGAGTACGAGGTCGTGCCCCAGGAGGCGGCGCTCCTGCGTGCCCAGGGCGCGGACATCGTGCTGACCCTCTCTCACATGGGCCTCGACGACGACCTCGAGATGGCCGCAGAGGTCAGCGACATCGACCTCGTGATCGGCGGACATCACCACGTCGCCATCGACCCGCCGCTGGTGGTCACCAACCGTCACACGGGGAAGCGAATCCCGGTCGTGCACTCGGGGGCCTTCGCGAAGTTCATCGGTCGGCTGGACCTCGTCGTACGTGACGGTCAGCTGATGTCCCACGACTACACGCTGTTCCCGATCAGCTCGGAGACCGTCAGCGGCGAGGATCCAGAGGTCCACGAGATCCTGCTCGAGTACCAGGACGACCTCGACCAGCGCTATCGCCTCGACCAGGTCATCGGCGTCGCGACCCAGCGTCTCACCCGCTACGGCACCACCGGCGGTGACTCGATGCTCGGCAACTGTTCTGCCGAAGCGATGCGCAGCTACCCGGGGGTCGAGACCGAGATCGCCGTCACCAACACCCTCGGCATCCGCTCGGACATCGGCGCGACCCTCGAGGAAGGCGAGACCTGGGACATCACGGTCGACGACCTCTTCAACTCGATGCCCTTCGACAACACCATCACCACCATGTTCCTGTCCGGGCGAGAGGTGCAAGAGCTGCTCGACTACGTGGCGTGGCGGTCCAGTGAGCGCGGCTGCAACAGCCAGGCGCAGGTCGCCGGCATCCGCTTCACGATGAACTGCAGGGACCGCATCGCGGAAGACATCTTCATCAACGGCGTGCCGCTCGACCCCAACGGGACCTACGAGCTCGCGACCAACAACTACATCGCGCACGGCGGCTCGGGCTTCTCGATGCTGGAGCGCAACACGACCCAGTTCGACACGGGCGTGTCCATCCGTGACGTCGTCAAGGCCTACTTCATCGACCAGTACGAGCTCCCCGGAGACTCGGCCTGCGTCGAGGACGGCCGCATCCTCCCGGTGTTCTGATGCTGCTGCTGTTCTCCTGCGCCCAGACCGTGCCGACCGACCGGGTCGAGCCGACCTTCATCTACGTGACCGTGCTCGCCGAGGATCTCGGCACTGCCGAGAGCCCCCTGCCCTTCAGCAGCGAGACCGCGCTGTTGCCGGTGCGGGTGGAGACCCTGGACGTCGACGGCGACCCCTACCCACACACGGGCGACCTGGTGGTCAAGGTCCGGCCTGGCAGGCTCGACCAGGCCCAGTGGGTGACGGTGACCGATGGCGTCTACGAGGGGGAGATCGCCTTCGGCAACGGCTTCGCGTCGACCCGGGTCTGGTTCTCGGACGAGGGGGACAAGGACGCCGAGAGCCAGAGGCAGCCGAGCTTCGCGACCGGTGTCTCGGACCCGCCGCTCTGGTACGCCCTGCCGACGCTCTCGGAGATCAACACCATCGACGACGTCGAGTCGAACCAGCTCGAGGGCGAGTTCACGGAGGTCAGGGCCATCGACCGCGAGGTCCGGGTCACGGCGGTCGGCACCAACGGCTTCTGGATCACCGACACGGCCGATGACGTCGGCAGCTACAACAACCTCTTCGTCTACACCTTCAGTCGCCCCCGGGACGAGGTCGTCCTGGGCGCTCGCCTCACGCTGTTGACCGGGGCGAACCAGGAATACCTCGGCACCACCCAGCTCTCCTTCCCGACCTACGAGGTCGCGGACGAGGAGACCGGCGAGGTGCCCGATCCGGCCACCCTGTCGGCGTCGGACTGTGCGGACCTCGCCGTGCTGGAGGGTCACGAGTCCTCCGTCGTGCGCTTCGAGGACCTTCAGGTTCCCTCCACCTTCGGTCCCGGCGACGGCGACTACGAAGACTGGGTCGAATACGGCCAGTGGCCGGTCGGCGACTGTCTCTATGTCGACAACAGCGTCACCATCCCGGACTTCGTCCCCCAGGCGGGCCAGGACATCGCATACGTCCAGGGCATGTTGAACCAGGTCTTCGACAAGTGGATCGTGCTGCCGCGCGAGGCCGACGACCTGGCCCCCGCAGCGGGCGGCCCCCCCTCTCCGCCACCACGGATGCCCCCGGCGCCTGGTGAGCTCCCCCATTCTCACGCTCCGAGTGAGCCATGCCTTCCCTGATCCTCCTCGCGACTGCCCAGGCGGGCGACTTCATGGACGTCGCGGTCACGACCGCCCTCGAAGACACGAACGTCCGCGCCGGACCCGAGTACTTCTCGCCCGGGCCCAACTTCGTCATGCGCGGAAACCAGACCTTCTTCGAGAACTACGAGGGCCGGTACACCGACGACATCTCGCAGTCCCACCTCGTGCTCTACAAGCGCTCTGATGGCTTCCGGGAGGGCTGGTGGACCGAGGCCGCGATGGTCATCCAGTTCACGCCGTATCTCGACCCGGACGGAAGTGAACCCGGCGTCGATCTGAGCGACGACGGCTCCTATGTGCGCATCGTGCGCGAGCTCGGGAGCGAGGACCACACCCTGTCGCTGACCGGCTACGCGGTAGACGCTGGGCGCTTCCGCCTCGGCTACTCCTACGATCTGTCCTACGGCGGTCGGGAGATGCTGACCCCGGCGGTGGGCGCCATGCCCGGCGCGCGGCTTCAGTGGCAGAAGGGGGGGCACTACGCCTTCCTCGGAGCGAAGACCGCGATCAACCAGGCGGTCGACGAGACCTGGGACGGCAACAGGAACGCCGCCTACAACAGCTTCCTCGCCGGAGGGGGCCTGACCTTCGCCGAGCGCGTCCGGGTCGAGGCGGGGCTGGGGTCATTCCAACAGGGCCAGATGACGAACACCGGCTCGGCGGCGGACGCCAACTACGGTGCCCCGATCGTGGCCCTGGGGACGAGCGCCCAGGTCGCCTTCCGGACGACGACCGAGTTGGACTTCATCCAGTCTGGTGAGCTGCGTCTGTATCGAAACAGCCCCGACTTCATGCGCGACACCTACATCAGTCACGACACGCTGGACGGGGTCGGCGTGCTGGTGCAGGTGGAGGGCAACCGCCTCGTCCACAACCTGCTCGACGCGGACACCGTGGGCAACATCGTCAACGAGAGCGCCATCGCCGCCGACGTGCAGGCCCGGGTGGTCGTGTTCAAGACGACGCTCTACGGCGACCTCGTCTACAAGGACCTCCCCTACATCGTCTTCAACGTGCCGGGCCTGACCTCGGGCACTTCGATCCCGTCTTCGCTGGACACGACGCCGCAGCTCTATTGGCGCTTCGGCCTCTCCCACTACTTCCCTGACGCACACGTCACGCCTGCCTTCGGCGTCGGCATGATGCAGCCGGCGACCTACACAGACTCGGAGACCGGGAAGATCTACGTGCAGTACACCGAGCGGGACAAGGAACAGGTCCCGGACGAGTACGATCAGGCCTACAACATCCTCGGCTCGGTGCTGTCGGTCCAGTACGACATCAGCCCCTCTACCATCGCGGTGGGCGAGCTCCTCTACACCCTCGACAACAACCTCTCCCGCTCGGTCGAGCAGGACGGAGAGCTCGTCCGCACGCCGGAGCCCCAGGAGGTCCGCTCGGCCCTGGGCATCAACCTTGTACTTCGGGCGCAGTTCTGATGCTCGCGTTCCTCGTCTCGACAGCCATGGCCGCGGACGTGTCCCCCACCCTGGACGCTCGCCTGTCGGCGTCGTACTGGCGCCTGGGGTTCTCGGGGCAGGTCCGTCCGGGTGTCTCGCTCGGAATGCCCTGGGCCGAGCCGGGCAACGTGCTGACCGAGCCGGCCGCCCTGAAGCTCGAGGCGGATGTGCAGGCGACGCCGGCCTACCTGCGCGCCGGCGGACGCTTGACGTTCTCCCCCCTGGCGGTGTTCGACATCACCCCGTACGCCTACTGGGACCGCTACTACGGGAGCTTCCAGACCCTCGTGCTCTACGAGGACTGGGAAGCGGACTACGGGTCCAACGACGACATCGAAGAGGCTGCAGAGGGCGGCAATCGCTATCCGGGGAGCGGCTTCCACTACGGCCTCAGCGGCACGCTCAAGGCCAAGGTGAAGAACGTCATCGTCGCGGTGAACGGGGATCTGTCCCGGTGGGACATCGACGTCCACTCGATGACGACCGAGGTGAAGGACCCGTACTTCTTCGAGCGCGAGATGGAGGTGCTCATGCGCACCGGCGTCGAGGGCGGCGACACCCTGGCGCAGGCCAACGTCGTGCTGGTCTACGAGTGGGACTGGAACACCGACGACGGCGCGAAGCTGCGGATCGGGGACCTCACGACCTATCGAAAGACCTGGACCGGGGACGACACGCTGCTGCGCACAGGGCTGCTCGTGCAGGCCCTCACCTACGATGAGCGCATCACACACACACTCCTGGTGCAGCCCTACCTCGTCGACCGGGCCTACGACTCGGCGTTTCCGCCGATGGTGGCCTATCAGCTCAAGTACGCCCGGTAGCTATCTCCTGGTCCCGATGCCGCGGAAGCTCTCGGCGTTTCGCACGCGGCGACTGACGCGAATGTCGGCGAAGCCCGCGTCGGCGAAGCAGACCTCGACCTCTTCGCCCGGGAAGTAGTGCTGCACGGGGACGCGGAATCGATCGTAGATGTCCGCGACAACGACCTCGAAAGGCCACCGGTGGTGGTCGTGCGCTGGGAGGTGGGAGAGCACGCTTCCGAGGACGGGCACGTGGCCGAGCAGGCGGTAGGGCGTGTGGCTGAAGAGCCGCAGACCGCTGGCGATCGCGTGGGAGAAGGCGTGGAGGGTCTCGTCCGTCATGTTGGCCGCCGCTCCGTGCAGCGCTCCAGAGACGATGGCGGGGGTGCCGGCCCTGGGGCCGTAGACCCAGACCTGGAGCTTGCCACCTCGCTTGACGACGCCCGCGAGCTGCCTGAAGGCATCGTTCGGATAGCTCAGGTGGTGGAGGACCCCGTAGCTGTAGACGAGGTCGAAGTGGTCCCGGGGAAGGGGCGGCCTGAGCACATCGCCCTGGACGACGTGCACCCTGGAGAGCCCCGATGTGTTGCGTCGAGCTGAAGCGACCGCGTCATCCGAGTTGTCGAGCGCGACGACCTCGGCCCCATAGCGAGCTGCAAAGAAGGCGTGACGTCCAAAGCCGCACCCCGCGTCGAGCACGAGCTTCCCGGTGAAGTCGCTGCGCTCGAGCGGATGCGCCATGTCGGCGAAGTTCGCCTCGTACTCCGGCAGGCTGCCATCGAACTCCGCCCAACGATGCCCGCTCGGACGACCCCCGGCGTAGTCCGTGGGGAGCATCCGCGGGATGCCCTCGCGGATGGCGTAGACCTGCCCGCAAGCGCAGTGAAGGGCGCCCTCGACGATGTCCGTGATCCGGCGCTCCTCGACGTGGACGCCCCGGTCGTCTCGTCCCTCTGACTCCCACTGCCCATGCCAGGTCTGGAGCTCCTCGGCCTGCTGGGTCTCCAGCGTGAGGCCGCCGTCCCCGCAGGCCGGACAGGCGAGGTGCTCGAGGAGGCGATGCCGCATGCCAAAGGTGTATCGCGGAGATTAGAGACAGCCCATGCGTCCCCTCTCCGAGCTCCCCACCGAGGACGCCCGTGCTCTCCGCGGGGTCTTCTGCGACATCGATGACACCTTGACCCACGCCGGGCGGCTCGTGCCCGACGCCTTCCTGGCGCTGGCTCGGCTCCAGGCGGCCGGACTCCGGGTCGTGCCGATCACGGGTCGCCCCGGCGGCTGGGTCGACCACTTCGCTCGCATGTGGCCCGTGGACGGCGTGGTCGGCGAAAACGGTGGGCTCTGGTTCTTCCATCGTGACGGTAAGCTCCACCGCCGCTTCTCGCAGTCCCCCGAACAACGCGCCGCGAACCGCGCGCGCCTGGCTGCCCTCGGCGAGCACATCCTGCAGGAGGTCCCCGGCACCGCCCTGGCCAGCGACCAGCCCTACCGCGACCTCGACCTGGCCATCGACTTCTGCGAGGACGTGCCTGCCCTCGGAGAGGCCGATGTCGATCGCATCGTCGCCTGCTTCGAGGAGGCAGGCGCCACCTGCAAGGTCAGCTCCATCCACGTGAACGGATGGTTCGGGACCTTCGACAAGCTCGAGGGCTGCCGGCACCTCCTGCGAGAGGTCTTCGACGAGGACCTCGACGAGGTCCGCTCCGCCTACGCGTTCTTCGGGGACTCGGCGAACGACGAGCCGATGTTCGGCTTCTTCCCCTTGAGCGTCGGCGTCGCCAACGTCCGCCACTTCCTGCATCGAATGCAGGCGCATCCGCGCTGGGTCACAGAAGGGGAAGGCGGCCACGGCTTCGCAGAGGGCATCGACGCCATCCTGGCGCGACGATGATCGAGCGGATCATCGTTCCGGCGCTGGAGGTGCCCGCTCGGCTCGACCGCTTCTGTGCCGTGGCGCTGGAGCGAATCCCGAGCCGCGCCTTCGCGCGCAAGGTCATCAAGCGCGGCGGCATCCTGCTCAACGGAGAGACGGTCGAGTCCAGCCGCTTCGTGCGGGAAGGCGACGAGGTGGTCCTCGTCGACACCGGGAGACGGCCGGCGCGCGTCTTCGAGACCACCCTGCAGGTGCTCTTCGAAGACCGGCACCTCGCGGTCGTCGACAAGCCCGCTGGCATCCCGACCAGTGGCCTGAAGCACCGCACCCTGGAGCACGCGCTGCCGGCGAACCTGGAACCGAGCACCGAGCCTGACGCGCTCGAGCGGCCGCGGGTGGTCCACCGCCTGGACGTTCGGACCCAGGGGCTCGTGATCTGCGCAAAGACCGCCAGCGCCCAGGTCGCCCTCGGACGACTCTTCGAGCAGCGCCTGGTCTCCAAGCGCTACCGGGCGCTGTTGCTCGGCGCGCTGGCGGGCGAAGGCATCGTGGACTCCCCGGTCGCGGGAAGAACCGCCAGGACCCGGTGGCGAGCCGTGACGACGACCCCTTCGCTCACCCCGGGAGCTCTCACGACGGTCGACCTCTGGCCGGAGACGGGAAGGACCCACCAGCTGCGACGGCACATGGCGAGCCTCGGACACCCGATCCTCGGGGACGAGGCCTACACCTCGGGGAAGGTGCTCCGGCGGGCGGGGCTCTTCCTCGCTGCAATCGAGCTGGGGCTCCCACATCCGGTCGGCGGGAACCCCCTGCGCATCGAGCGCTCGGAGCCTGACAAGTTCACCGCCCAGAGGCGCCGGGAGCGACGCCGCTTCATGCGGCACGACGCAGTTCGCTTGCTCGCGGATCACGAGGCCGTCGACGAGCTCGAAGCCGCGCACTTGGCCGCGGCCTCGGCCCTCTGCGGTGTGGACGACGACGCCTGCTCCCGCTCCCACTTCGAGCCTGGGCACTTCACGGCGAGCGCGATGGTGCTGTCGCCCGATGAGAGGGACGTCCTCCTCATCCACCACCAGAAGCTCGGGCGCTGGTTGCAGCCCGGGGGACACATCGAACCTTCGGACACCGGCTTCCTGGCCGCGGCGCGGCGCGAGGTCCTCGAAGAGACCGGCATCGCGGACCTCGACGTGCTGGGACTGCTGGACGTCGACGTGCACGCGATACCGGCTCGCGAACCCGAGCCCCGGCACGAGCATCACGATCTGCGGTTCTTGTTCCGAGCCCACTCTCGAGCGATGCATGCGGGGGACGGCGCGACCGACGCGCGCTGGTTCCCGCTCGATGGGGTCGATGGCTCTGATGAGTCCGTCTACCGGGCGATCAGGAAGATCATCCGCCGACGGGGTGGGGCACCGGCCGGTCGTTGAGGAAGGCCTCTACCGTGGTCGCGAGCTCAGCGGCCAGGGCCTGACCGAGTCCCTCGTGGTAGCCGGCGGCATGCGGCGTCAGCAGCACGTTGGGCCGCGCGGCGAGCTCGGCGAGGCGGGGCCAGGGTTCTTCCGGGAAGACATCGAGCCCGACCCGGAGCTCGCACTCGAGGAGAGCGTCGACGTCGACGAGGCGACCGCGGGCCGTGTTGATGAGCACCATCTCGGGCCGCATCGCGGACAGGATCTCGCGGGAGAGGAGGTTCTGCGTCGTCGGGTTGAGATCGCAGTGCAGGCTGATGACCGAGCACTCTTCGATGAGCTCGGCGAGCCCGCGGCTGCCCTTCATCCGAGGGTCGCTGACCAGGACACGAGCGCCCAGCGCCCGCCAGATAGAGGCGGCTCGAGCCCCGATGACGCCATGCCCAACGATCCCCACAGGCAGGCCGACCACCAGCTTCAGCGGTCGGGCAGGCAGCTCCCCACGCGCCCAGATCCCCTCCCGCGAGCGCGCGTGGAGAAAAGGGAGGTCCCGCAGGAGCGTGAGCGCCATCGCGAGCGAGGTGTCCACGACGGCGTCTCGACGAGCCAACGGGCATCGGGCCACGGTCACGCCCTGCCTCCTGCACGCGACAACGTCGATGTGTTCGTGTCCGGAGGTCGTGGTGACCACGAGCTTCAGCGCCCGAGCGCGGGCGAGCACGGCACCATCGACCCGGACCTTGGAGGTCAGCACGAGGATGTCGACCCCCTCGACGGGAGGCTGCTGTCCGACGTAGGCGGAGACGTGGAGCCCCAGCGCGCCGAGCCGCCTGCTCTCGTCGTCGAGCTGCTGCTGAGTCTCGTAGGCGCTGCGTCCCCACCGCAGCACCCTCACAAGAGATCCTCCGCCATCCTGCGGCACGCCGAGATCTCCAGCCGGGCGATCTCCGGTCGCGTGGCGGCGTAGGCGCCGCAAGCCATCGCGAACGCCGCGGCGCGCTCGGGCCCCTGGTCCAGCGCGTGGATCAGGCCTGCACAGAGCGCGTCCCCACAACCCACGGTGTGCACGACTTCCACCTCTGGCGGGCGCAGCCGGATCCGTCGACCCCCGACGAGGAAGAGGGCCTCCCTCGGACCGTCCGTGACGACCACGTTGCGCGCGCCGCGGGTCTGCAGCTCCAGGACCGCGCGTTCGAGATCGAGTGCACCGAAGGTCTCGCGACACTCCCGCAGGTTGGGCTTCGCGAGGAAGACGTCGCCGGCATCCATGGCGGACTCCAGCGCGGCTCCTCGCGTGTCGAGGACCACCGGGACGCCGAGCTGGGACAGCCTCGCGTACACGTCGTCGCGCGGGGTCGAGCCACCCAGGATCATCAGCCTGGCCGGGAGGAGCGACTTCACGGTCGCGACCAGGGCGTCGACCTCGCTGTCCCGCAGGGTCGGCGGGGGGCCGTAGACGGTCGTGACGTGGCCGCCGTGGGTGACGGTGAAGCCGCGGCGGCTCTCGCCGCGGATCGGAAAGAGCCGGTGGGGCAGGTCCTCGCGCTCCAAGCACTCTTCGATCTCGCGTCCCGTCGCGCCCCCGATGCACGCGACGGCGAGCACATCGTGGCCGAGATCCCGCAAGGCCCGGGTGCAGTTGAGCGGCTTCCCGGTCGCGATGACCCTGGAGCGCCCGGCGGGACGGAACGCGCCACCGGCGTGGAAGCCGGGTTGGTCGAAGAGGTGCTCGACCATCGGGTTGACGGTGACGCTGAGGATCACAGGACGATTGTGCCTGGAGAAGAATCGGAAGGGGGGAGGTCAAAAAATGGCAGGGGACCTCCATAGGCTGATTCCGACGGAGGACGACGTGGGTTTTCGATGTTCATGCGGTCGCTACGATCCCAAGGGTGTGGGGGCGTGCCGGTGCGGGCGCCACGATGGGTGGATGGAGGAGGGACGTACGCACCGGGACAAGACGCGCATCGGACAGCCCCGGCCGATCCCGATCACGGAGGTGCCGATGGACACGGGAGAGGTGCGCCTGCGTGTCGGCATGCCGGAGCTCGACCGCGCACTCGGGGGCGGCCTCGTCACCGGTTCGCTGACTCTGTTGGGCGGAGATCCAGGTGTGGGCAAGTCCACCCTCCTGCTGATGGTCCTCGCCCGCTTCGCAGCGAGGGGGGTCCCCGTCCTCTACGTCTCGGGAGAGGAGTCCACGCGTCAGGTCCGCCTACGAGCGGAGCGGCTGGGGGTCTCGGAGGAGCGACTGTACCTCCTGCCGGAGACCTGCCTCGACACGGTGATGGAGGTCGCAGAGAGGCTGGGGCCCGCGGTGCTCGTGATCGACTCGGTCCAGACGATGGGCGCAAGGAACATGGACTCGGTCCCGGGCTCGGTGGGCCAGGTGCGCGCGGTCGCGACGCGGGCCATGGCGCTGGCCAAGGGCAAGGACATAGCTACCTTCCTGGTGGGTCACGTCACGAAGCAGGGCGGCATCGCGGGACCCAAGGCGCTCGAGCACCTCGTGGACACCGTGCTGTACTTCGAGGGGGACGGGCGCTCGTCGCTCCGGATCCTCCGAGCGACGAAGAACCGCTTCGGAGCGACGGGAGAGCTCGGGTTCTTCGAGATGGCGGGGGATGGTCTGAGGGAGGTCCCGGACGCCTCCGCGCGCCTGCTACGGGAGCGGGTCGTGGGAGCACCGGGAACTGTGGTCGTAGCGGCACTGGAGGGAAGCCGACCCGTCCTCGCCGAGGTGCAGGCGCTGGTAGGGCGCCCCTCGGCGGGGACCCCGGGCCGTACAGCCCTCGGTCTCGACCGAGGCCGCCTCGGAATGCTCATGGCGGTGCTCGGCAAGGTCGGGCTCAGCCTCCACGATCGGGACGTCTTCGTCTCGGCGGCTGGGGGGCTCCGCATCGCCGAGCCGGCGGCGGATCTCGGAGTCGCCGTCGCACTGGCCAGCTCCATGCTGGATCGTGCCATCGATCCTGGAACCCTGGTCTTCGGAGAGGTCGGGCTCGTCGGGGAGGTGCGAGCTGTCGCTCACCCGGGGCCCCGCCTGCTGGAGGCGCGACGCCACGGCTTCCGACGCGTGCTGGTACCCGCAGCGGCAGCCCGTGACACCCCGGAGGGGTTGGAGGTGGTGGGTGTGCGCTCCCTGCGCGAGGTCATCGATCTGGCCACTCGTCCCGCTCATGCAGCAAACCCGCTTGCCGTGCGCGACGGTGGGGGGTACGGGGCATCCCCAGCGGTCGCTGAATGACCGCTCATTCAGGGAGATCCGCCATGAGCGCCACCGGCTACGACATCGACCTTCGCGACGTCAGCTTCGTCCTCTTCGAGCAGCTCGATGTACACGGGGAGCTCGGCTCGTACTCCCGCTACGAGGACTACGATGTCGAGACCTACACGGCGATGATCGCAGAGGCCGCCCGCATCGCGGCCGAGGTCCTCTGGCCCTTGAACGGACCGGGCGACCGCCAGGGCTGCACCTTCCACGGCGGCGGCAAGGTGACCACGCCCGAGGGCTACCGTGAGGCCTGGAAGGTGCAGGCCGAGGGTGGCTGGGTCGGCTTCACCGCGCCCTTCGAGTACGGCGGATGCAACCTGCCCGAGCCCGTCGCGATGGCGGTCGGAGAGATCCTGACGGGCGCCGGTCCGGCGATGTCGACCTTCGGGGGCCTGACCCGCGGAGCAGCGAACCTGCTGATGCACTACGGAAACGACTTCCTCAAGGAGACGTGCATCGAGCGCCTGAACACCGGCGAGTGGACAGGGACCATGTGCCTGACGGAGGCCGGGGCGGGCACGGACGTCGGCGCCAGCCGCACGAAGGCCGAGCCGACGGACACAGAGGGCCTCTTCCACCTGACGGGGGAGAAGATCTTCATCAGCTGCGGCGACCACGATCTCACCGACAACATCGTGCACCTCGTGCTCGCTCGGCTCCCGGACGCGCCCGGTGGGACCAGGGGCCTGAGCATCTTCGCCGTCCCCAAGCTGGGCTTCTCCGGTACTCCCCAGGAGGGCAAGCGCAACGGCGTCTACGTCGTCGGCATCGAGCACAAGATGGGCCTCAACGGTTCACCGACCTGCACCCTCGAGCTAGGCGGGAACGACCCCTGTCACGGCTACATCATCGGGCGTCCCGGCGACGGGATGCGCATCATGTTCCACCTCATGAACGAAGCCCGCATCGCCGTCGGGATCCAGGGGCTCAGCTCGGCCGCCCTGGCCTATGAGCAAGCCCGCGCCTTCGCCGCCGAGCGCGTCCAGGGCTCCTCGATCAAGAACCTGAGGGACCCCAACGCGCCGAAGGTCACCATCGACAATCACCCTGATGTCCGGCGAATGCTGATGGACATGCGCGTGTCCGTGGAGCTCATGCGCTCGCTGCTGTACACGACGGCGCTGCGACTGACGATCGCAGAGAACACCGACGACGAGGACGTCTCCAAGGCCAAGCTCGCTCTCGTCGAGCTGCTCACCCCGATCTGCAAGGGCTACTGCACGGACCTGGGCTTCGACGTGACCGTCACGGCTCTCCAGACCTTCGGTGGCTACGGCTACATCCAGGAGTACCCCGCCGAGCAGCACTGCCGGGACAGCAAGATCGCGTCTGTCTACGAGGGCACCAACGGCATCCAGGCCATGGACCTGCTGGGCCGCAAGATGCGAGCCCAGAACGGCATGGTCTTCATGAACTGGATGCAGCAGACCAACACCGAGATCGCGGCCGCCCGGGCGACCGGTGTGCTGGACGCCGAGTGTGATGCGGTCCAGAAGTCCGTAGGGTTCCTCGGCGCGGCGGCCATGCACCTGGGCAAGCTCGGCATGGAGGGGGACCTGGAGGGCGCGATGCTCCAGGCCACACCATTCCTCGAGCTCTTTGGTCTCGTCGTCCTGGGCGTGCACGCCCTGGAGCAGGCGCAGGTCGCCCACGTGCGCAGCCAGAACAACGCCGGCGACGCGGACTTCTACAAGGGCAAGATCCTGAACTTGAAGTGGTACTGCGCGACTCGGCTGCCGACGGCCGTCGCCCTCTCGAAGGCGATCCTGGCAAGCGACAACAGCTGCATGCACGAGACCCTCTTCGGCGAGCGCGCCTGAGGGCGCCGGTCAGTACAAGAGCACGCTGTTACGGGCTTCGTCCCATGCCTCGCGGCTCCGATCCCAGTGCTCGACCAGGTCGCGCACCGGGATCGTGGTCTCGATGGCGGCGCGCCCCTCCGTGGAGCCACACAACAGGTCGATGGCGATGGGCTCGTCGACGAACTCGTAGGTCTCGGTCCGCCAGGCGAAGTTGTCGGGGTCGCACCGGCGGGCGGCTTCGATGACCACCCAGCCCAACAGGACTGCGTGAAGGGCGTGGCGGTTGTCGAGGTGCACCTCGACGCCACCACAGACGACGCCGGCGTGCTTCTGGAACTGCGGGAGGAAGTCAGCGGCTCGGAATGCGACACCCTCGAGGCCGGCGTCCAGTGCCCCCTTCCGGCACATCGTGGCGAACTGTCCGGAGTCCAGCCATGGGGCACCGACGAGGTTGAAGGGCCGCGTGGTCCCGCGCCCCTCTGAGAGGTTCGTGCCCTCGATGAGGCACATGCCCGGGTAGAGGATGGCCGTCTCGAGAGTAGGCATGTTCGGGCTGGGAAGCACCCACGGCAAGTCGCCCTCGTCGGAGTAGGTGTCCCGGTGCCAGCCCTCGCAGCGAATGACCTCGAGGGCACAGTCGATGCCGACGACTCGCTGGAAGTAGCGACCCAGCTCGCCCATCGTCATGCCGTGGCGAGTCGCGAGCGGGTAGGCCGAAACGAAGCTCTCGAAGCCCGGCGCTACGACGTTGCCCTCGACGCTCACCCCGTCGATCGGGTTGGGCCTGTCCAAGACGACGACCCGGGTACCGGTCCCAGCGGCGACCTCCATGACGAAACCGAGGGTCGCCTGGTAGGTGTAGTAGCGACTGCCGATGTCCTGGATGTCGAAGACGAGGACGTCGAGGTCGTCGAGGGTCTCGGGCGGCGGGCGCAGGCTGTCCTCGGAGTCCCCGTAGAGAGAGACGCAGCCGTCCGGACCGTCCGCTCCCGCCACGCCGATCATGTCCTGGGCGGTAGCGGCGACCCCGTGCTCGGGGCCGAAGAGCCGGGTCAGCACGACCCCCGCGCCCGAGAGCAGCTCGATGGCGTGGCGGTAGCTCCTGTCAACCGCGGTTGGGTTGCAGCAGAGGCCGACGCGTGCGCCGCGCAGGCTTGAGGGGTCGTCCAACAGGACCTCGAGGCCACTGCGCATCAGCATCTCCGACCAAGGCGAGGCGAGGCGGCGGATGGTATCATCGTCACTTCTCGGCGGAGCTCACGTGACCCTGCTGCTCTCTGTGATCGCCTGCAACGGCAGCATCAACACGGGCCAAGATGGTGACTTCGCCCTCGCCTTCGATGGCGGAGGGTGTGTCGAGGTGCCGGTGGATGTCGGGGCTCGAACGGAAGACCTCAGCATCGAGGCCTTCGTCCGCGGGGCGGTCGATGCCGACCTGGGCCACAAACCCATCGTGATCTGGCGGAGCGTCTTCGCGCTCGTCGACACCGATGACGGCCGCACGTGGTTCGGCGAGGACGACCTGGACGAAGGCGACGGAGTCTTCGACGTCGTCGGCATCATGGATGGCAAGTCCCACCACGTGGCCGGGACCTGGGCCAGCGACGGCAAGATGCGGCTCTTCGTGGACGGCCAGCTCATCGGATTCCAGACGAGCTCGCCAGGGACCGTGATCGGAGACACTATCCAGATAGGTTGCTGGACCGATCTGGCCGCGGGCTTCGAGGGCACCCTCGACGAGGTGCGCCTGTCCTCGAGCATCCGCTATGAAGACACCTTCGAGGCCTCCTTCGAACCCTTCGAGGTGGACGAGTCCACGACCGCGCTGTGGCACATGGACGAGGGCGAGGGCGACACCCTGGTCGATGCCACTGGCAACTACGACGGCGTCGTCTACGACACCGAGTGGGTGGCCGCAGGAGGGAGCGAAGACTGATGCTGTTGTGGACCCTCGCGGCCTGCGCCGGTCGGGCGCCGGGCTCCGCGCCCGACGAGCCGCCGCCTGAGGTCACAGAGGCCCCCGCCCCGCCCCCACCCGAGGCCACGGCGGCCGAGCCCGTGAGTCATCCAGTCGTGGCGACATGGACCAGTGGTCCCTGCGGCGACCGCGGCTACCCGCGAGAGCTCACCTTCACTCCGGACTTCCGGTACGTTGGCCGCGACCTCGTCGCGCCCTGCCCACCCGACGTCACCTGCATCTGGGATGGCGTCATCGAGTTCGGCGGCAGCTGGTCCGACGACGGGCCGATGCTGACGCTCGTGGAAGAAGAGCTCAGCGACGACGGTGAGGGAGCCCCGCGGCCAGGCCAGCTGCGGCGCACTCAGTCCGGTCACCTCACCGAGACGATCGGGGACGAGACCTGCGGCTACGAGAGAGCCGACTGAGACTCCAGTTGGACCAGCTGCCGGAACGCCGAGTGTAGGGATTCCCCGACATCACCTCCACCGATCTCGGCCCCGTCGAGCGTCAGGACCGGCGAGAGCTCCTTGAGCGTGGAGGCGAGGTACAGCTCCTCGAAGTCCGCATCGGCCGGCACCACACCGACCCGCATCTGCAACCCCGCCCGGGCCGCCGCGTCCAGCATGGACCGACGCGTCACGCCGTCCAGCAGACGGCCGTCTGCCACGGGGGTCACCAGCACACCGTCGAGCACGGCGATGACGCTGCTCCGGTTTGCCTCGAGGATCTCGCCGTCGGCGACGAAGAGGACCTCGTCCACGCCGAGCTTCTCAGCCGACAGGACCCACGCCGCGCGGCTGCCGTGCTTCACCGAACCCCGCAGGTAGGGGCTGGGAAGTACGGGCAGACGTGCACAATGCACACCTCGGCCCGTCCGGTCGGGGTCCACGCTGGCCGCCTGGACGACCCGGATCCCGCCAGCTGTGAGAGTGACCCGGATCCAGACGTCCGTCTCGAGCAGCGCATGGACGTCCTCGAGCACGGCCGCGGTCGGACAGTCGATGCCCATCTCCGCAGCCGATGCCTCCAGGCGAGCCATGTGCGCAGCCAGTCGGAAGGGGATCCGGCCATAGGTGCGCATCGTGTCGAAGCAGACGAGACCGCGAAGGAAGCCGGGATCGTCCGCCGGTATACAGCTTCTTTCCTCGCCATTGACGAGGCAGCGTTTCATCTCGAAACCTGTATGAAAACGACTGACACTTTTTTCCTTTGATGCCGAGATCCGGACCTGCTTCAATGTGCGCGCACCGAAACCCGTCGGCCTAACCGGCCGGCAGGCTGTCTACCCGAAAAGTCCAGGTTTCGGAGCCACGATGATGAAGCAGGCCCTCGTCGCGCTTTCCCTCTCCCCTCTCCTCCTCGTCGGATGCGACACCGAGGCGCCTGGAGATGCCCTCGTCCTCGAGGACACGGAGGCATACGTCGACCGCGAGATCCTCGTCGCTGTCGACGACACGGTGGTCTCATCGCAGCTCCAGCAGGACTACGACCTGCGGCCGATGGAGCGAAACGACCGGATCGGCGTGGCCCGCCTCGACATCAAGGGACACACCAACGTGAAGGAGGTCGTCACCCTTCTGGAGGACGACTACCGGGTGCAGTTCGCGGAGCCGAACTACCTCGTGCGCGCTCAGGCCCGCAGCAACGACCCCTACGCCAGCTACCAGTGGAACCTGGACCAGATCAACGCCTGGGAGGCCTGGGACCTTGCTGATGGCACCGGCACGGTCGTGGCGGTGCTGGACACCGGAGTCAAGAAAGGAGGTCCAGACGGTCTCAACCACGTCATCGACGGCTACGACTTCTACTACGGCGACAGCGACCCGACCGACCGCATCGGGCACGGGACCTTCGTCGCGGGCACCATCGCCCAGGCCACCGACAACGGCCGCGGCGTCGCGGGCGTCGCCCCGGGTGCCAGCATCCTCCCGGTCAAGGTGCTCGGAGACAACGGCTACGGCGACATGGCCGCCATCGCCAACGGCATCACCTGGGCGACAGACCAGGGAGCCGATGTCATCAACATGAGCCTCGGCGGTCCATACGCGTCGGAGACCCAGCGCCGCGCCTGCGACTATGCCTACGACCGCGGCGTCGTGCTCGTGGCCGCGAGCGGGAACGAGTTCGCCAAGAGCGTCGGCTACCCGGCAGGCTTCGACACCGTCATCGCCGTCGGCGCGAGTCGCGTCGATGGCTCTCGGGCCAGCTACTCCAACACCGGCAGCGGCATGGAGCTCACCGCCCCGGGCGGGGACTATTCCAAGGACGACAACGGCGACGGCTACGCCGACGGCGTGCTCCAGGAGACCTTCGAGAATGGCGGCTGGACCTACACCTTCTACGAGGGAACCAGCATGGCAGCGCCCCACGTGGCGGCCGCCGCGGCGATGCTGAAGAGCGCCGGGGTCGAGGACCCGGAACAGATCCGCAGCATCCTCGCCCAGAGCGCCGTCGACCGCGGCAGCGCCGGCTATGACACGAGCTACGGCTACGGCGTCCTGGACATCGAAGCCGCGCTGGAGATCGCGGCTGGCGCCGAGCCCCCTGCCGAGGAGCCCATCGAGGAGGAGCCGACGGAGCCAGAGCCCGAGATCGACATGACCCCACCGGTGATCAGCGGGGTGTCCGGCTACACCGACGGAACGAGCTTCACGCTGGAGTGGGTCACGAACGAGCCCGCCTCGAGCCACATCGACTTCGAGGACTACGGCGTCTACGGAAACGACGAGCTGACCACCGCCCACACCCTGAAGTTCACGGGGCAGCTCGGATCCACCTATGTCTTCCGCTTCCAGTCGACCGACGCCAGCGGCAACACCACGACGACCGACAAGTACCAGATCGGCTTGTAGCCGAGCGGGTTAGTGGGGCGCCCCTCGAACCGGGAGTCCCCAAGATGGCCAAGTTCAGCGGCGTCGACTTCTACCGCCTCGACGACCTCCTCACCGAGGAGGAGATCATGGTCCGCGACCTCGTCCGGTCCTGGGTCGAGGAGCGGATCCTGCCCATCATCGAGGGCCACTGCCGCGCCGGGACCTTCCCGCTGGAGCTGGTCTCCGAGTTCGGCGAGATGGGCCTGCTCGGAGCGAACCTCGAGGGCTATGGCTGCGCCGGCATGAGCAACGTCGCCTACGGCCTCATCTGCCAGGAGCTGGAGCGCGGCGACTCGGGCGTGCGCTCCTTCGTCAGCGTGCAGGGCAGCCTGGTGATGTTCCCCATCTGGAAGTTCGGCACAGAGGCCCAGCGCGAGAAGTACCTGCCAGGCCTCGCAGCAGGCAAGCAGATCGGCTGCTTCGGGCTCACCGAGCCGGACTACGGCAGCAACCCCGGGGGCATGATCACCCGGGCAGTGGACGACGGGGACTCCTACGTGCTCAACGGCGCCAAGATGTGGATCACGAACGGGACCATCGCGGACGTGGCCGTCGTATGGGCGAAGCTGGACGGCGTCATCCGGGGCTTCGTCGTGGAGAAGGGGGACCCCGGCTACTCGGCCCCGGAGATGCACGGCAAGCACAGCCTGAAGGCGAGCGTCACGAGCGAGCTGGTCTTCCAGGACTGCCGCATCCCGAAGGACCGCATCCTGCCCGCGGTGCGGGGCCTCAAGGGACCCTTCAGCTGCCTGAACAACGCGAGGTTCGGCATCGCCTGGGGCGCGATGGGTGCCGCGATGAGCTGCTTCCACTCGGCCACGGAGTACGCCAAGTCGCGCGTGCAGTTCGACAAGCCGATCGCCGGCTACCAGCTGGTCCAGAACAAGCTCGCGTGGATGCTGCGAGAGATCACGAAGGGCCAGCTCCTCGCGCTTCAGTGCGGGCGCATGAAGGACAACGGGACCGTGGTGCCCGAACACATCTCGCTCGCGAAGATGAACAACGTGGACGTCGCCCTGCAGATCGCGCGCATGGCACGAGACATCCACGGCGCCAACGGGATCCTCGACGAGTACCCGGTGATGCGCCACATGGCGAACCTCGAGTCGGTCTACACCTACGAGGGCACCCACGACATCCACAACCTCATCCTCGGTCGCTGGATCACCGGTATCCCGGCCTTCACCTGAGTCAGCCGCCGGGGTGACACCCGGAGCAGCGCACGAGCAGGTCGCCGTAGGCTGATGCACGCTCTGCCTGCGTGCTCGCCAGGGCCAGCGCGGTCGCCTCGGTCGGGGCGACCTCCTTGAAGCCCGAGGCGTCGATCTCCCGCCCGCTGACGAGGTCCGCCCAGAGCCTGTCGTGCCCGTGCGGGCCGGCCGTAGCAGAGACCGGACCGACCTTGCCGGCGTGACAGTCCCCGCAGGCTTCGACGATGCCGGCGACCGCCCAGCCGCCTTCCTCCAGGTCCTCTGCGGCCACCGCCATGCCCAACGCGCCGTGGAGGTCCTCGACCGCCGTGTCCTTCATCCCGGGGTCCTCCAACTCGCGAGCCGCAGCGTGGAGTGCGTCGAGGTCTGCCCGGATCACGGCGTCCCGGGCGAGGATGGCCCCCATGTAGTGGCCGGGCGCCCTCTCCGGCGCGTCCCCACACCGACAGGCGAGCAACAACCACATGGCCGAGGATGATAGAGCACCGGCGGTGCATCGCCTGACCAACCGCCTCATCCGAGCCATCCTCAGGCGCCTCGACCCCGGTCGGGGCGAGGTCCGGGTCCTCGCCGACGCCGTCCACATGCGGGGCTTGCTGCGCCTGGCCTGGGTGTTCGTCATCACGGTCTTCGCGCCGGGCATGACGCTGGCGTGGATCGGCTTCGGCTCGATTCGAGGCGAGGAGCTCCAGGTCTGGAAGGACGTCGAGGAGTCGGGCGATCGCGAGATCCGCGAGGTGCTCAGCCACGTCGACGCCACCTTCAAGGACTTCGAGGCCAGCGCCCGCGCTCGCCTGGAGTCGGGGCGCTCGCCGGTGGAGGACCCCAAGACGCTGTCCCCCTACGTGCGCGTGGCCTTCAGGCTGGACGAGGAGGGCAACCTGGAGGCGCCCTTCCAGATCGTCGACCGCCCGACACTCCAGGACCACTCGGTGTACTTCGGGGACTCGTGGCGACGCGCCAACCACGTCGAAGACCCCGCCCTCGCCGTCGGCGCCTGGGATGAGCTCGCCCAGGAGGTCGCCGACCCGCAGGCCGTCGGGCAGGCCCTGTTCAACAAGGCGAGCAGCCTCGGCCGAGCCGGTGACACGCGTGCCGCGGAGGAGCTCCTGGCGAACCTCTACGCGGACTACCACGACGTGCGGAATCTCCACGGCTTCCGCATCGGCGACCTGGCCCGGCTGCGTCGGGGCGAGCTGCTCCTGGACCGGGACCCGGAGATCGGTCGGGGGGCGCTGGAGACCCTGATCGACGAACTGCTCGAGGAGGAGTGGACGATCGGACGCGGCAACGAGGCAGCGGTCGCGGCCCGGGGGCTGGAGCTCTTGGAGGAGACCTCGGAGAAGGACTGGCTCGCGTCGCGCCGCGGACGCCTCCAGGAGCAAGCTCGCCAGCTCTTCTGGGCGGAGCGGCTCTACGACGAGCTCATGTCGCTGAACCCCCGAGGCCGGGCGCTGCCGGTGGACCGCGGACAGATCGCCTGGCGGCTGGAGGATCAGGCCCTGTGGGCCACGATGTGGTGGGGCGAGGACGGTCAGGACCTCTACGCCTTCGCGCTGGATCCAGAGGCGGTCCTGGGCGACATCCGCGACCACGCCCGCCGAACGACACGGACCTCGGCCGAGGTCAACATGCTCTTGTTGAGCCCGGACGCCGATGCACCGTCTGACGCGCTGGTGCGCCGCTCGCTGAAGCCCTGGCTACCAGGCTGGTCCCTGGTCGTGCACCCCCGAAGCGCCGCGGACCTCAACGACGCCCAGGAGCGAAAACGGCTCCAGCGACTCGCCATCCTGATCTTGTCGTTGATGATGATCGGGACCGGCGCTGTCCTCACAGGCCGCCTCGTCGTCCAGCAGCTGGAAGTGGCCCGGAGCAAGGCCGACTTCGCAGCCAACGTGAGCCACGAGCTTCGAAGTCCCATCACCCAGATCCGCATCAAGGGTGAGTCCCTGCAGTTCGGTCTCGTCGACAGCCAAGAGGACCTCCAGGATCACTACGACGCCATCGTGCGCGAGTCCGAACGGCTCTCACGCCTCGTCGACAACGTGCTCGACTTCGCCGCGATCGAGCGGGGGGCCAAGACATACACGATGCGGGCCGAGGATCTGGGGGAGACGGTCAGGCAGGCGGTGGAGTCCGCGCGCTTCTCCATGGAGACCCGGGACATGAAGATGGACATCGACGTGCCCGACTCCCTGCCCGTGGTCATGCACGACCCGGAGGCCATCGCCCAGGTCGTCCACAACCTCATCTCCAACGCCGCGAAATACGGGAAGAAGGGCGGTTGGATCGGTGTCCGAGGCTGGGTCGGCAGCGACGAGGCCCACGTCGCCGTGTCCGACAAGGGCATCGGGATCCGACAGGAGGAGATCCCCCTGTTGTTCGAGCACTTCTTCCGCTCGAGCGACCCCGACGCAAGGCGTCAGAAAGGAACAGGTATCGGCCTGACCATCGTGCGTTACATCATGGACGCCCACTCGGGCCGGGTCGAGGTCACCTCCGTCCCGGGGCAGGGCTCGACCTTCACGCTACACTTCCCACTTCGTCCCCAACCGCACAGCTGACAGAGAGGAGCAGAAATGGCGCGGATCCTGTTCGTCGAGGACGAGGAGGAAGTCCTCAAGACAGTGAAGGCCTTCTTCACGCGAGAGGGCTACGATGTCTATGGGGCACGCTCCGGCAAGGCGGCACTCGAGCTCGCGGGCCGCTTCCCACCAGACGTGGCGGTACTGGACGTCATGCTGCAGGAGGGGCCGGAAGGCATCGACGGCATGGACGGCTTCGAGATCTGCCGTCAGCTGCGTGAGAGCAAGTTCCGAGGACCCGTCATCTTCCTGACTGCGCGCACCACCGAGCAGGACAAGCTGCTGGGCTTCGAGCTCGGCGCTGACGACTACGTCACCAAGCCCTTCTCGCTCCGGGAGCTGGCCGCCCGCGTGCGCGCCGCCCTCAAGCGAGCTGGCGGAGCCCGTTCCGTCTACAAGTTCGGCATCGTAGAGGTCGATCTGGACAACTACATCGTCCGCCGCTCCGGCATCGAGGAGCGCCTCTCCAACCGCGAGCAGGAGTTGCTGCGTTTTCTCATCGAGCACCGCGGGCAGGTCCTGCCACGTGAGCTGCTGCTGACCTCGATCTGGCAGTACAACCCGAACGTCACGACGCGCACGGTCGACACCCACATCCTCAACGTCCGCAAGAAGCTCGGCGACGACGCACAGAGCCCCCGGTTCATCGAGACCATGCACGGGGTCGGCTACCGGTTCATCGCCGAGGAAGGATGATCCTGCTCCTGGCCGCGATGGCCAACGGGCAGGATGTGCGCGCCTGGCAGGGCCTCTACGAAGGCATGCTCATGGAATCCGGAGAGGGCGATCTCGAAGGAGCCATCGCCTGGTACGAGGGCCTGGTCGCTGGTCTCCCCGACGATGACCCCTCCCTCGGAGAGCTGAACTTCTGGTTGGGGCGGGCGAGCTACGCCGAGGGGGACGCCGACGGCGCCCGCCAGGCGCTCCGAGTAGCCATGGCGGACCCGGTGGTAGAGGACCGCGCCCGAGCGCTCATTGCGCAGATCGACAGCCAGGAACTGCGCGTGCGGCGACTCCCCATGAGCTACGACTTCAGCACCGGGACCGGCCACTGGTTGCACTCGTGGAAGCACGGAGAGAAGGGAGCCCTGGAGAGCAAGGCACCCCCGGGCTCGGAGGATCCGGCGCTGGCCTGGTCCACCACGGTCGCCGACCGCGAGACCGACGCGATCGGCCTGTGGTTCGACGAGGAGAGCCCTCGTCCCAAGGAGTTCGTCTTCGACCTGAAGAGCGGCGACTTCCCCGCGACGCTGAGGTTGATCCTCGAGGACGACCTCGGCCAGCGCTGGGAATACCCCGAGATCCGAACCTCGACGGAGACCTGGATCGGCGTCGAGGCGCGACTGGGGGAGTTCGTTCCGCTCGACGCTGGCAGCGGCGCGGTCCCCAGGACCGTCCGCGCGCTGTCGTTGTGGGACGTCACGGCGTACACGCGCCCAGATCGCGGACCCAATGTCATCTACGTGGACAACCTGCAGATCAGGTAGCGAGTGAGCACAGTCGTCCAGAAGTACGGCGGCTCGTCGGTCGCCGACGTCGACAAGATCCGGGCGGTGGCGCGGAGGGTCGTCGCTACTCGGGACGCGGGTCACCGAGTCGTCTGCGTCGTGAGCGCGATGGGCAACACCACCAACGAGCTCCTGGCCCTGGCTCGAAGCGTCACCCCGAGCCCAGGACGGAGAGAGCTCGACATGCTCATCTCCGTCGGCGAGCGCGTGGCGATGACGCTGTTGTCGATGGCGATCGCGAACCTCGGGGCTCCGGCCCGCAGCTTCACGGGGAGCCAGTCCGGCATCATCACCGACGAGGCTCACAACAGCGCGCGCATCGTCGCCGTGCGGCCCCACAGGCTGCGCGCCGCGCTAGAGGCGGAGGAGATCGTCATCGTCGCCGGCTTCCAGGGGGTCTCCCGCGACAAGGAGGTCACCACCCTGGGACGTGGCGGGACGGATCTCACGGCGGTGGCCCTGGCAGCCGCGCTGGACGCCGAGTGGTGCGAGATCTGCTCCGACGTCGACGGTGTCTACAGCGCCGATCCGCGGACCGTCCCGACCGCCGAACGCCTGGAGAAGCTGAGCCTGGACGAGGCCCTCGCGCTGGCCCGTTCCGGAGCCCGTGTGCTCCAGGCCGACGCCGTCGCCCTCGCCCATCGGCTCGGCATCGAGATCCAGGCCGCGAGCACCGACGACCCGCCAGGAAGCGGCACGCGGATCGTCGTCGGAGAGCTCCCTCCTCGCTTCGCGGCGGTGACCACGGACCGCCAGCTGGTGCGCTTCTCCGGGGGCCAGCGAGAGGTCCTGGTCGCCTCGCTCGTCGCGGCCGGGGCAGAGATCCGGCGAGCGGACGCCCGAGGCGTGCTCGTAGATCGTCGAAACTGGCACGACCGGGCCGCTTTTGTCCTTCCAGAGGGCGGCCTGTGCGAGCCGGTGGTCGAGCTCAGCGCGGTGTCGACGGGCGCCTCTGTGGAGGGTCCAGCGCTGGTGAAGACCCTCGCAGCCCTTGCCGAGGCCGGCATCGACGTGCTCGATTGGGTCGCGGCCCCAGACGCCCTCCGCTTCACCGTCTCGGCGGAGACGGCAACAGAGGCCGAGAAGCTGGTACACCTCTTGCTCATGGAACGTCTTGCAGAGGGCGATTTCGGGACATAGTCTCGGACCGCGATGCTGAAGCACTTCTTGAGTCCGCCGAACTGGTTCACGTCGGCCAGCATCTTCTGTGGCTTCTACGCCATCATGCTGGCCGCCGGAAACGACGGGGACCCGACGACCTTCTACCAGGCGGGGCTGCTCATAGGCTTCGCAGGCGTCTTCGACATGCTGGACGGGCGCGTCGCGCGCATGACGAACAGCCAGTCGGAGTTCGGCGTCCAGCTGGACAGCCTCGCGGACGTCGTGTCCTTTGGCATCGCCCCAGCCGTGCTCGTCTACAACTGGGGTCTCGACAGCCTCGGGATCGTCGGGCTCGCCGCCGCCTTCCTGTTCGTGATCTGCGGCATCTTCCGCCTGGCGCGCTTCAACGTGGGCACCACGAACCAGGAGGAGTTCGAGAGGAGTCGCGGCCTCACCATCACGATGGCCGGGGGCACCCTCGCCGCGATGGTGATGTTCCACGCAGCCATGGGGCTCACCTTCGTGAAGCACCCGACCGGGCCGCTGACAGCCATCATCGTGATGGCGCTCCTGATGGTCTCCAGCGTGCCCTTCCGAACGACGAAGGGCTTGCGCATGGGCCGCGCGACCAAGGCCACCGCGGCTGTTCTGTTCGCTTCGCTCATCGTCTGCGGCGTCTTCTACGACATCAGCTTCATCGTGCTCCCAGTGATGGTGCTCTATGCGGCGAGCGGCCCGGTCGAGGCCCTGCTCGGTCGCCGAACCCGCCGCCGCGCCGCTCGCGCACACAAGGACGACAGGGGCTAGCAGGCTGCTGAAGAAGGCTCCCGAGGCCACGACGGCGGAGGCGAGTGCTGGTTGGACGTACGACGAGGGCGCTTGCCGAGGCAAGCAACCGAGGAGCCCGTAGGGGCGGCCGTCGCCGCTGGCGGCGGCCGATGGCC
>PVBE011615565.1_pt1 | contig 35174 bp, 34 predicted proteins | sample 1631181 | NCBI WGS metagenome assembly PVBE01 (sample SAMN08397723, study PRJNA350692) | Marine metagenome, whole genome shotgun sequencing project. | isolation source: water | place: Pacific Ocean | collected 2012-04
CTGCTACATCGTCATGAAGGAGCAGATCACGAGACAATCCTTCCTCCTCTTGCATGCCTGGATGCAATCTCGATTATCGTTAGGTAGGGCGAGGACCGAGACGAGTCGACGAGAGGAAGAGCATGACCAAGACCATATCTGTACCGGCGATCTCCTGCGGCCACTGTGTGGCCACGATTCAACGGGAAGTGGCTGAATTGCCGGGTGTCACCCAGGTGGAAGCGGAAGAGGTGGCCAGGACGGTGACCGTCACCTGGGACCCCGAGACCACCGACTGGAACGCCATCGACAGCCTGCTGCGGGAGATCGACTTCGCCCCCGCGGAGTAGGATATGTCCAGCGAGCTGACGCTCCCCGTCACGGGGATGATGTGTGCCAACTGCGCCGCCACGGTGGAGCGTACGCTGAAGAAGACCGACGGCGTGAGTGACGCCGTTGTGAACTATGCGTCGGAGCGGGCCACGGTCCATTTCGATGCGGGCGTCGTCGACGAGGCGAAGCTCGTGGAACGCATCGAGTGGGCGGGATATGGTGTCATCACCGCCGAACAGGGTGACCTGGTCGACGCCGAGGCTGAAGCTCGCGAGCAGGAGATCGCCGAGCAGACGCGAAAGCTATGGGTGGGGGTGCTCTTCAGCACCCCTCTATTCCTGCTCAGTATGACGCGAGACTTTTCGCTGCTTGGAATGTGGGCACATGAACCGTTGGTGAACGGGCTCATGCTGGTCCTTGCCCTTCCCGTGCAATTCTACGTGGGCCTCGACTACTACCGCGGCGGCTATATGTCTCTACGCAATGGCTCGGCCAACATGGACGTGCTCGTCGCCATGGGCTCGTCCGTCGCTTTTTTCTACAGCGTCGTAGTGACATGGGCTCTCAGCGTCGGGCATTCTGGACTGGGTGATCACGTCTACTTCGAGACGGCGGCGCTCATCATCACCCTCATCAAACTCGGCAAGCTGCTCGAAGTCAGGGCCAAAGGCGAGACGGGGCAGGCCATCAAGGAACTGATGACGCTGGCACCGCCGACGGCGACGGTCCTTCGTGATGGTCAGGAGTGTGAGCTGCCCGTGAGTGGGGTCGTCGTGGGGGATACGGTTCTCGTGCGCCCGGGCGAGAAGCTCCCCGTGGATGGTCGAGTTCTCGATGGCCACTCCACGGTGGACGAGAGCATGCTCACAGGAGAAAGCATGCCTGTCGAGAAGGCACCGGGTGACACAGTCGTGGGCGCCACCGTCAACCAGCAGGGCGCTTTGCAGTTCGAAGCGACCAGTGTGGGCGCGGATACCGCGTTGGTTCAGATCGTTCGCCTGGTTCAACAGGCCCAGGGAAGCAAAGCGCCGATTCAACGACTCGCTGACCGCGTGGCGGCGATCTTCGTTCCCGTCGTCATCGGTCTGGCCTTGGGGACCTTCCTTATCTGGTGGCTCGCCGTGGATGTCGAATTCACACAAGCCTTGAGCCGCCTCGTGGCGGTCCTGGTCATCGCCTGTCCCTGTGCGTTGGGGCTGGCCACACCGACGGCGGTCATGGTGGGCACGGGCCGCGGTGCTCGCTCGGGGATTCTGTTCCGCACATCAGACGCGCTCGAGCGCGCCGAGGCGATCGACGTGGTCGTCGTCGACAAGACGGGTACCGTCACCAACGGTCTTCCGCAGGTGGTGGAGATTCTCGCAGGCCAGGAGCAGGATTTGCTGAAGTGGGCTGGTGCCGCCGAGAAACGAAGCGAACATCCCCTCGCTCAGGCCATCGTCGAGGCAGCTCAGGAGAAATACGACACCCTGCCAGACGTGACACAGTTCGAGGCCATCGCTGGCAAGGGAGTGCGGGCCACTATCGATGACCGGCAGATTCTGGTGGGAACCCAGCGGTTTCTCTCCGAAGAGGAGATTGATGCCGCGACGATGATCGACGACGCTCATGCGCTGGAGACGCGCGCCCTCACGGTGGTATGGGTGGCGGTGGATGGGGTCGCGGTGGGACTTCTCGGCGTCGCCGATGGTGTGAAGGAGGGATCGGCCGAGGCGATGGAATCCCTTTCGTCACAAGGGATTCGTGTGGTCATGCTCACGGGCGACAACGAAGCAACGGCGACGCAAATCGCCGAGCAGGTGGGTATCAGCGAGGTCCGTGCACAGGTGCTGCCCCACGAGAAAGCACAGGTCATCGAGCAGCTACAAGCAGAGACCACGGGGGCAGTGGCGATGGTGGGGGATGGGATCAACGATGCGCCGGCCCTGGCCACGGCGGATGTGGGGATCGCCATCGGCACAGGCACCGATGCAGCCATGGAGGCGGCGGACGTGACGTTGATGAGGGGTGACCTGCGGGCGGTACCACAGGCAATCGATCTGAGTCGTGCCACGATGCGCACGATCCGTCAGAATCTGTTCTGGGCGTTCTTCTACAACGTGATCCTGATCCCCGTGGCGGCGGGGGCGCTGTTCCCCTTCAAGGCGCTACCCATGATGTTGCGAATGCTGCATCCGATTCTGGCCGCTGTGGCGATGGCCTTCTCAAGCGTCAGTGTCGTCGCCAACAGCTTACGTCTGGGGCGCAGGCTGCGCCGGCAGTAGGGCGCGGCGGCCATAGGTCGCAGAAGATCAACCGGCTTGTTGCGTCGCTCAGGGTGCGGACCGGGAAACGTCGGCCGCGAAGCGTCGTCCGGGGAGACGCTATTCCCAGTTCACCGCACCAGTCAGTTTCACCTCACCCGAACCTTCGACGATCGTGCCGATGGGCCAGACATCGTATCCCGACTGGGCCACATGTGCAGACAGCCGATCTACGGCGTCCGCCGCACACACCATCGTCAGGCCCACACCCAGGTTGAAGGTCCGCAGCATGTCGTCGTCGTCGACATTGCCCTCGGTGCGAATCGCCTTGAAGACGGGGGGGACGCGAAGCTCACTCAGGTCGATGACGGCATCGACAGATTCCTGCACGATCCGTTCGAGATTGTCGACGATGCCACCCCCCGTGATGTGTGCCAACCCGTGCAGGCCATCCTCCCCGAGGATGTCGCGCAGGGCGGGATAGTACCCCGTATGGGGCCGCATGATCACGTCGATGAGGGGTTCACCATCCAGATCGGTCTCGCCGAAGGCAGGGCGTCGATCCAGCTGCGTGCGAACGAGGGTGTATCCATTGGTGTGCAGGCCATTGGAGGCGACGGACAGAACCATATCGCCCGGTGCGATCTTCTGGCCATCCACGACACGGGGCCGATCGACGACACCGACCACGGTGGCGGATAACACGAAGAGGCCATCGGTGACGACCCCTGGCTGAACCGACGTCTCGCCGCCGATCAATACGCAGCCCTGCTTCTGGCACGCATCAGCCATGCCCACCACGAGGCGCGGGACAAGATCTTTGTCGAGGGTGCCACAGACGATGCAGTCCGTGACATACATGGGGTGGGCGCCCATCATGACGACGTCATTGACGGTGTGGTTCACCAGATCATGGCTGAGATCTTCGATGCGATCGAGTTCGACGGCCAGTTTCTGCTTGGATCCCGGCTCGTCGGTCTTGATCACGAGCAGGGGGTCGGCCATGTCAGGGAAGGTGCCCTGAACCAGGGGAGCGAAGGCCCCCAGCTTGTTCAGGACGCGGGCATCTCCGCTGTTGACGGCATCGGCCATCCGTCGCTTGACGGCATCGGTGGCGTCGATGTCGACACCCGTGGCGGCGTAGGAAAGTTTTTCGGGCATGGTGGTGGATCCTATTCGATCGATAGTAGTTCAACTTCGAAGATGAGTGTGGCATTCATGGGGATCACAGGTGGAGACCCCACAGACCCATATCCGAGGGTCGAAGGAACCTTCAGTTGTCGCACCCCACCGACTTTCATGGTCATCACGCCTTCGTCCCAGCCTCGGATGACCTTGCGACGACCGATCTCAAAACTGAAGGGTTTGTTTTTCTTGCGTGAGCTGTCGAACTGTTTGCCATTGGTCAGCCAGCCCGTGTAGTGGACGGTCACCTTCTGTCCCTTCGACGGCGAGGCTCCAGAACCTGCCGTCAGGTCGTGGATCTTCAGTCCCGTCGACGTTGTCTCGTAGTCGCCGTCGGCGACCTTCGTGGGCCCACCCGACGTGGCTGGTTTCGATGACGATCCAAGGAGCAGATCCTTCAGCCAGCCCATTACAGATGCTCCATCCGCTTCAGATGGGCCTCTACGTCGAGGAAGCGCAGGCCGATGACGACCAGACATCCCCAGCCGGCAACGACGTAGAACAGATGGGGATAGGAGAAGATGCCCTGCAGGGGGCCCATCAATGCGGCCCCTCCGGACAGCCCCATATTGGCGATGGCCATGTAGAGCGAAAACTGAGTGGCTGCCACCTTCTTCCACGAGATGGCCATCATCGTGGCCAGGAAGGAGATACTCACGAGGGTATCGATCACGTGATAGGCGCCGATGAAGGTCTGGGCGGGCAATCTCTGCGACCATTCGGCGGCGAGCAGGGCCATGGCGACAGAGCCGCCCGCCAGAATCATGACACCGATGCCGATGGTGCGACGTCGGCCGACGTGTTCTACCAGGATGCCGCCGATGACCATGCCCATGATGCCGGCGACACTCCCGACCATGGCCGAGAACTCGGAGAAGTCCGTGTGGGCCCAGCCCATCTCCTGCACGGTCAGGACCGGCATCAAGGCGTCGAGGAATCCGCGAATCAGGTTGTAAGCAAAGAAGACGAGTCCTGCCACGAGACTGACGGGTAGCAGAACGACCTTCTTCAAGGAGCGAGCAATCTCCTTGAAACTTTCCAACTGCAGACCCTTGGTCAGCTCCGATGCCTTGCCCGGCGACCAGGGCAGTAGACGCTCGCCTCTGTGCTCGCGCGCAAACAAGGGGATGAGCATGACCAATCCCACGACGATGGCCTGTGCAAACAGGGCGGCTCCCAGACCGGAGGCATCCATGATCCAGGCGCCGCCGGCTGTGGCGGCAGCGCCCCCGAGCACCTTTCCGCCCCACATGAATCCATTGGCCCGAGGCTGTTGCTCGATGGGGATCAGTTCGATGGCCATCCCGTCGACGGCCACATCCTGGAAGGCGGTGAAGAAGTTCATGACGAAACCCAATGCCGTGAGCACGGCCAGATGCTGCAGTGGGTTGGGGACGGATGCCATGATGAGGGAGGTGACGATCATCCCTGCCTGCGCCCACAGAACCCAGGGTCGCCGACGTCCCATGGACAGGAAGCTCCACCGATCCATGATGGGACCGTTGATGAGCTTGAGACTCCAGGGGAGAAGGATGATGCCCATGAACGAACCAATCTGCGTCGGTTCGAGGCCCTGCTCGGCCATGTAGGCGGGAACGGCGACGGACAGCAGTCCATAGGGAAGACCCTGCGCCGCGTAGAGCAGGGTAAAGGCCACGTAGCGCAGGATCTGATGCTCAGCGAGCGCCGGCAGTCCGGCAGGCGCTGATCCTGAGGATTGCGTCATCTATCGCCTGTCCAAGAGACAAACTGGAGGTTCAGAACGGAGGGGAAGGAAGATAGAGGATCCCTCGGCCTCATGCTCCCCAGGGAATCAACCACTCTTCGGGCAGGTCGATGCCAAAACCCGGCCCGGGTGGCAGACCGACGCGGCCGTCCTTCGGAATAGGAGTGCCCGGTGTGGCTCGATACGTCCTGCGCCCCGCCGCAGAAGGCGAGGCGAGTCCGCATTCCTCAAGGGGAATCCCCGGTGCCGAAAACAGGATGTATTCGATGAGGTGGACATTCGGTGCTGCGAAGGTCCAGTGTTGTCCATACAACTCATTGGCTCCCGTGTGCAGGCACATGGGAATACCAACAGCATCGGCTGCATGGGCGAGTTTGAGGGCTTCGGTGAAGCCGCCGATCCATTTCAGATCTGCCTGGATCAGATCGACAAGACGCTCGTTCACGGCGCGGATACCAGGGTGTCTGGTAGACCAGTGTTCTCCCGTGGCCATCGTCTGCCAGGGCACGCGCTGCCGGAGCGCGCGATACCCCTCGTAGTTCCAGTAGGGGAGCATCTCTTCCATCCACGCCATGCGGTAGGGCTTCAGCGCTTCGCACATGCGGACACCGTAGTCCACATCGTAGGACATCCAACAGTCGAGCATGAGATCGGCATCGGCGCCGATCATTTCGCGTGCTTTGGCGATCACTTCGACCGTGCCCTCGATGCCGGCGTGGCCATCGTACACCGAATGGGGTCTGGCGAGTTTGAATTTCTCGAAGCCGAGTTCCATGCCCCAGTCGACATCGTTGCCTGTCAGATAACAGGGCACGGACTGTCTGTGAGGGCCCCCCGCCAATCGATAAACGGGTTGGTCGGCACACTTTCCCCACAGGTCCCACAAGGCCAGATCGACACCGGCCACGGCCCGAGCAGCGAGACCTTCCATGCCGAAAGAGATACAGGCGTGCCACATGCGGTCGTTGCAGGCATCGATGGCGCCCACCTGCTGACCGATCACGGCGGGGGCGAGTGTGTGCTCGATGAGGATCGCAGCTGTGGCGCCCGTATCCGTACTGCCCAGGCCAAAGGTGCCGTCGCTGGCCGTCGCCTTGACCCAGATCATGCCGCCGGGTTCGCGGCGGTTTACCCGCTCGTCAAAACGGTCGAAGGGGGTCGCCTGTCGAAAGGTCTTCTGCCAGCCAGGGCGCCACGGTTTGCTGCCCTCGTGTCCGGGGGGCGGGGGTTCGAGGCGAAACACTTCGATGCGGTCGATCGTTGGCGTGTTCATAGCTGTATTTACGCGGACTTTCCGACTCCCATCAACCTGGTCCGGGTTTCCTGCTCTCAGACGCCGGGTTTAGGTTTTCTGGCAACATCTTCAACTCATCATGGCCATCGACAGAAAGCACGTGCTCCTATGAGTCGCCAGCCCCACCTCATTCTGATCATGACCGACCAACAGCGGACGGACACCATCGTCGCCTAGAGGCACCAACACATGGTGACCCCCCACATGGATCGACTCGCGGCAAAGGGGTTGTCTCTGCCGAATACGTTTTGTCCGGGTGCGACGTGTATCGCGTCGAGGGCGGCCATGTTCACCGGCATGTATCCGCACAACACGGGTGTGTGCAGCTTCGACGACTGGGCGCATCATCGAACGTGGGTCCAGGATCTGGCAGACGCCGGCTACTGGTGCACGAACATCGGCAAGATGCACATGGGGCCCGTCCGTGCATCCGGAGGGTTCCACGAGCGAGTCGTGGTGGAGAATCCGACGAAAGGTTACCTGAAGAGTGGCCGCGATGACGACGACTGGGGACGATTCCTCAGTCACCACGGCGCCGAACGGCCGAATGATCGCCATCTCACAGACCCTGACTGGCGGGAGAAATATCAGGGCGCCGTCTGGCATCTGGAAGAACATCTGCACAGCGATGTCTGCATCGCCGATGCCGCCGCCAGCTGGATAAGGAGTCACCAGGGCGACAGACCGCTGTTTCTGCAGGTGGGTTTCACGGGGCCCCACGAACCGTGGGATCCACTGCCTCGACATCTCGAGTTGTACGACGATCGACCCATGCCGAAACCTATCGTGCGCGACGGTGAACTCAGCGAAAAGCCGCTGCAACATGAAACACATAAGCGTCGGATCGCCGATGCCCTGGCAAATCACGAATCTGGCATCGACATGTATTCGCCCGATGTCGGCGACATCGAACGGATGCGGCGTCACTACTATGCCAAGGTGACCACCGTGGATGAGCAGCTCGGCAAGGTCATGGCTGCCCTGGAAGAGCGGGCGTGTCTGGAGAACAGTCTGCTCGTCTTCTGTTCGGACCACGGCGAGTTGCTGGGTGATCACACTCTCGCCTACAAGTGGCTGATGTACGATCAGGTGACCAATGTGGCCATGATCATCTGTGATCGCCGCGCGGGTTCAGCGGCGCAAGGTGAATCACAGGATCTGATGTCGCTGATGGATGTAGGGCCCACACTACTTGAGGCGGCGGGAATCGAAATACCCACGCGCCTCGAGGGACGGTCGATTGAGGCCTATCTCAAAGAGGGGCAAACCACACCCCGGGACTTTGTGTATTGCGAGGACAATTTCCAGATCATGATGCGCAGTACGACGCACAAACGCGTGTACTACATCGGCCAGGCTGAGGGGGAGTTGTACGATCTGCAGGCCGATCCAGGCGAGCAAGTCAATCTTTGGGGGGTGGCGCAGCATACGGACGTGCAGAGGCAATTGATCGACCAGGTGCTGCTCTGGCTGGCGGCGAGCAACTACTACAATGCCGGATACAAACAGCAGGGGCCGCCGATCTGCAAACGCAACTTGCCTACCCCCGAGACACCGTCGTTGACGGGTCCTCCCATCGATCGACGTCCTCTCGATCTGTAGGGCGGGACGGCGCGTCCCCCTGGAATCGTCTGTGCGGTGGGTGAGGTGATCGTCACAGAACACGAACCCACCGTTAGCCCTCCGGCACCAAGGTCAGCCCTCGGTCTGGTTGGCCTTCGGCATCTGGTCGAAGTGAGCGAGTTCGCCAAGGGTTCGGGTCTTCCATTTCGCGTCGTCATCGCGTTCGACGATGCTGAGGCTCGTGTTGCCGAGCGCCTTCGCCTGGGCGACGCCGTCGGGCGTGAGGGGAGAGTCCAGCTGTCCCTGATAGATTCCGCGTGTATTGAACTCGGTTTCGCCGTGGTGGACGAGAAAAAGTGTTGTTGTCATGGTGCCGAGAACTGCAGGCGCCTGGGGGGCCTGTCAATCAGTGCCCGAGGCGATTCGAAGGCGTACATTCTCCTCAATCGGTACGCATCACCCCCATCCCAAAGGCAATAGACCAATGGCTACAGCAGCGGCACGCCACATTCTCGTTCAGACCGAGCAGGAGTGCACGGATCTGAAGCAGAAGATCGCCGACGGCACCGACTTTGCCGACGCGGCAAAGGAACACTCGAAGTGCCCATCGGGTCGCGAAGGCGGATCTCTGGGCGAGTTTTCACCCGGTATGATGGTCCCCGAGTTCGACAAGGTCGTCTTCAGCGAAGAGGTCGGCGTCGTTCACGGTCCGATCGAGACCCAATTCGGCTTTCACCTGATTGAGATCACCAACCGGGAAGACTGATTCCGTCACTTGTGTGACAAAGAAAACAGGGCCTCCGGATCAGGTCCGGAGGCCCTGTTTCTTTACCTGTGTGCCTGAAGGTGTCTCGCCCTACTCCTTGATCACCAGATGATCTCGCAACTCGTTGACATCATCGTCGGCAATGGGGAAGAACTCCGGGAGAATTTCCCCACAACGCTCGATGGCGGCAGCCAATCCGAGCCCCACGTGGCCTTTCTTAAGGCCGTCGATCATGATCTGGATGACTTCGTCCCACGTCTCGTCGGGCACTTTGTCACAGAGGGAGGTAGACCCTCACAACCACCGACCGTCTTCAGTCACCAGAGAATCCGAAGAGCCATCTGTGCGCGGACGGCGTGTCGACCACCAGTGACCAGCCCGTTTCGATGGGGGCCCAGAACCCCTCGGCTCCGATATACAGTCCAAAACGAGACGTGCCGCTCTCATCGCTCACCACATCCGTGCTCTGGGCCAAACGGAACGTCTCGCCTTTGAGATCCTCGGCGTCGGCGCAGGCTCCTCGGTCTCGATAGACCGTGAGCTTGCCCAACTCAAACTCCCAGGCGAAAGAGCAGGTTGGACAGGCCTCCACCGGTGTGGCATCGGCGATTTCGTAGGACAATTCACACCTGGCTCCCGTGCCCACATGTCTATCGTAGCGAAGACGGCCGCTGCCGGTCTCCAGGTCGAGGATCCCCGACCAGGCGTTGCGGTCGCCACATCCCCAGCATTCACAGCCGGTACAGGGCGGGGCGCCCTCCGGGCGTACGAAGAAGCCGAAGGAATCGACGGAAGCCGAAGCAAACAGGCCGATGCCATTCTCAATGTTGAAGAGAGGGCGCTGAAAGCTCTGGCCCGCTTCGCCCGTTTCACGCTCGTTGCCGACGTTGTCGGTACGCACCAGGTCAAACCAGTTCTGGTCTACGGCGAAGAGTCTGATCTTGTGTCGCCCGGCGTAGTTGATGCCTTCCCAAGACAGGAATAGCCCATCATCCTCCAGCCGTAGCAGGCGTGAGGTCTCTTCGCGTTCGAGATCATCACGGTCTTCTGCGTCGATGAAATCGCTATCGAACAACAAGGGACTGCCGTTCTCGAGATTGCTCACGCCGAACTGATAGGAGGCGGCGGCACCGTCGATACGGATGCGAGCCTCCAGAAAACCGACCGTGTGCTCCAGCTGATTCTCTGGCGCATCGTATACGGCGTCGCCGATGTCACCGAACAGCCGCAGCTGCCGGAGTTCGATCTCTTCCTGATCGTCATCCAGATCGAGCAGAACCAGCTCATCGATCCGAATGCGGGGAGGAGTCAGCGTCGTTGCCCGAACCTCCGGCTCATCGTTGACGAGAACACGCAACCCGTACTGCGTTGCCGGCTCGACGACGGCAGCCCCTGCAGGCGGAACATATCGCCCTGCCATCGTAGGATGGGGACCGTATTCATAGGTCGTCTCGCCTTGCATGATCGTAACGAAGGCCCCCACCAATGCCGCGTCCGCGGCGTTGTATGGATCTCCAGGTGCGGCGGTGCGGCGCAGGTCGATCGGCGGCAGGGGCGCATCGACGTACAGTATGGCGTCGACGACGATGGCGTCCGCCTCGCTGGGGGCAAACAGATCGTCGGGGTCGCGGTCTGCTTTCAAGGGCCCCGGCGTGAAACAGGAGCTGATGGCCAGCCCGGACAGGGCCAGTAGTAGCAGCAGATACGACAGAGGGACAAATCGTCTCATCAGAATCTGAAGTCGAAGCCAAAGGTGGGTAGGACGGGCAGCATGTGGGCGACCTTCGGTTTCTTGCTCGAGTCCTCCGGGTCGTATTCAACAAACCACTCATTGCGGCGATTGTAGAAGTTGAAGAACTGCAGATATACCTCGGCGTCCACGCCTTCGCCGAACAGCTTCAGCGTGCGTCGCAATCCGACATCGAGACGATGATAGGGTAGCAGCCTGCCCGTGTTGCGCCGCGCACCGAGCAATCGATCGATGGGTTCGTCGGCGGCCGGATCACGCAGCGTGTAGCGGGCTGCGGCGGGGGTGAAGGCCTGTCCGGTGCCGTAGACGAAGTTGAAGTTGAAACTCCAGCGGCCACATGTATCACAGACAGGCTTGAAGCGATAGATGCCCGTCATCGACACATCGTGACGTCGGTCATACTTGGGAGGGAAGGAGCGTCCCTCGTCGACCTCGGCGAAGGTGCGTCGCGTCCACCCGAGGGTGTAGCCCAGCCAGCCCGTCAGCTTCCCGCCTCTTTTCTCGGCAAACAACTCCAGCCCCGTGGCGTAGCCATCTCCTCCGGTCTTGAACACGTCTTCCGAATTCCCCCGCTGCGTGTTCTCTTCGGCCTCTTCATCAAGCACGACGAGGTTCGCCAGATCGGTTATGTACGCTTCGGCGCTCAGCCGATAAACCCCCGACGGTTCCCATTCGATACCGGACACGATCTGCCACGAGCGACCGGGTTCGACGGTCTTATCGAGGGGCACCCAGACGTCACCACCACTGAAACCCTCTTGAGAGACGAGCTGTAGAAACTGCTGATAGCTGCCACCGCCGAGTTTGGCACGCAGTCCATCCTGCAACAGGTGGCTGAGCGAGAAACGCGGATTGATGACGAACCGCTTGCCTTCTTCGTAGTAGTTGGTGCGTATGCCGAGCCGCGTCTCGGTCAATGCCGAGACCTGCCACTCGTCCTGCACAAAAGCGGATAGCAGAAACGGATCTGTGCTGAGGTTATCCCGATACTGGTCAAATCTCACGCCGTAGTCGAAGCGAAAGAACGTGAGGTCCACGCCGCTGCGAATCGTGTGATCCGATGAGGTGAAATAGTCCGCGTCGCCCTTGAGGGTGATTTCGCGCACTCGATTGCGGATGGCGATGGGCGTGTCGAAGATGTTGACGCTGATGTCACTCTGGTACTTGGAGTACACGGCGATCAATCGACCGAACAGTTCGGGGGAGAACACGTGCGTCCAGCGGCCCGTCAGCGCACGATTTCCCCAGATCATGTTGAAGGACAAACTGTCGGTGCCCTCGCTCAGGGCCACATTCAGATTGTCATCTCCCCCATAGGCGCTGATCATCAGATTGTCATTCGGCGTCAGCTGGGTGTTGACCTTGCCATTGAGGTCAAAGAAGTGATATCCCAGCCCGTCGAATTCGTCCGAAGACCCACGAATCAGATTCAGCACGGGATCAATGTAGGTCCGCCGCCCCGCGATCATCCACGATCCGTCGCCGAGAGGGCCCTCGGTCATCAATCGACTCGAGATCATACTCACCCCCCCGCTGGTACTGAAGTCACGGCGATTGCCGTCCCGATTCTGCACGTCGAGAACGGCGCCAAGACTGCCGCCATATCGTGCCGGATAGGCGCCCTTGTAGAAGGTGACATCCTTGATGGCGTCGGGATTGAAGGTGGAAAAGAATCCGAAGGCGTGAGAGGGATTGTAGAGACGCACCTGATCGAGGAAGATGGCCGTCTGATCCGGACCACCTCCTCGCACGTAGAGTCCGCTGCTCAGATCCGAGGCGGTCTGCACGCCTGGAAGCAACTGCAGTGAGCGCAACAGATCGGGCTCTCCCATGGCGGGCATACGTTTGACACTCTGCATGGGAATGGCCACGACGGATGTGAGTTGGCGCAGCTCGTCGGCTGCTGCATCCGCCTCGACGAGGACCTCGTTCATGCGGGTGGTCTGGCGTTCAAGATCCAGATCGAGTCGCACGTCTCTGCCTGGCTCAAAGGTGACGGTGTCGCGATAGACGCTGTGACCCACGTAGAAGCCGGTCACCTCTTGAAGTCCGGAAGGGATTCCGGTGATCGCGTAGTAACCTTCGGAGTTGCTTTGCGTGGCCAGTCCGTGTTCGGCGAGGGCTACCGTCGCATAGGGCAGGCGCTCACCATCGGCACGGCTGCTGACGAACCCACTCAGGGTCGCCAGACGGGTCTGGCCGGATACGGGCAATGCCATCAGAGCGATGGCAACAAGAATGGCGTGCCTACTCGAGGCGGAATAGACGGCCATCGCCCCCAGCAAGGTCGAGAGTCAGCACGCGCGTGTCTGGTGAATATCCATTCGCCACCATCTCAGCCCCGGTCTGCTTGGACACTTCGAACACGGCGGTGGGTGTATTACGAAGGCTGAGCCGCAGCGTCGCATCTTCGATAAAGTCCCGGTTCACCACCATCAGGTACGTGTCTCCATCCTCGGCCACAAACTCACCGACGAGTCCCATCCCACCCTCGACGGACTCCACGAGGGGTGACTCAGTCACAGATCGGGTCCACGGCGGGAGTGGTTGTGTGTGGTAGACCCCGGTCGATTCAAGGCGTAACAGGGTCGGCGCCAGGGCCAGCACTTCGCTATTCACATACTTCACCATGGCATAGTGACGCGTGCGCGTGCCGTCACGATTGATGACGTGGTCTTCCCAGTTGGTCCAGTGGCCGTAGGGAATCTCCGTCAGATAGGTGAACCACCCGAGGGATCGCGCACCGTATGCCAGCGTGGTGAAGGCCTGGAAGCGCATCTCCGCTTCAGAGACGCCCCGATTGGGGCCGAAGGTTCCCACCGATACGATGACACCGAATTCGACATCGGCCTCCAGGGCTCGGTGGCGGACGATCTCCAGATTGGGGAAGTAGTCTCCCTCGCGATTCGGGCTGTACCAGCTGTCGGCATGAACGCGCGGATCGTGGCCGACCATGCAGTAGTGGTCGTAGGTGAAGTGCTTCGGCTTCACTGTTTCGAGGAAGAGTCTGACGTGTTCGTCGTATTCCTCCGGCCGGCCGTGGAAATCGTCAGCATAAGTGGGGAATAGAACGACCCAGTAGTCCTTGGAGGGGGCTAACCGCCTGATGCGTTCAGTGGCGGCGGCCAACTCCGGGAAATCCTTGTTGCCGGGTTCACTGGCGCCGCCAAACCACCACACACGCGGGTCCTTTCCGGATTCGATGATCTGCTCATCCGTCAGTTTCCCCAAGGGGCGATACTTCACCCCGAAACCCGCATAGGCGGTCTGTTCGAGATTGATATTGAAGTTGGCGACGGCGTAGTCAGCATTGTATTTGTCCGTATCCATGCCGGCGTACTGATCGCTCGGCGATCCGGGCGTGAGCCAGCCATAGATGGGGAAGAACTCTTCATCGGCCACCTCGGTGATGGAGAATTCCTCGATATAGTCGCGGATCGACCCCTCACGCAGCGAGAAGTCATCCAGACGCAGACGTCCACCGACCCATCGACGGGCCACCTCGATCTGCAGGCTTCGAGCCGTCTCTGGCGTGCGAACATCCTGAAAGACCTCGACCCAACGGTCCTGGGTGTCGGGCATTTCGATCTTGAAGGTGCCTACCTCTGCGCTGTCGGCGTCGAGCCAGTGGCCTGTAAGGGAGACGGCCGATGCATCAATGAATCGACTGTTCGTCGTGACGCTGCGAGAGGTCGAGGCGTAGTATCCCTTGAACAGATAGTCCTGGTTGGCCAGGACCGGGAAAGGGGGGCTGAACAGCCTGGCCACATTGATCGGTGTTGTGGTTTGAACTTCGAGGCAGTGTCCCGTGCCATCGCGCCCGGGTTCCAGCCGATGGATGGCCACCTTCGTTCCTGGCTGATTCCACGAGTTCAGCGTCCAGCCCGTAGGCAGCCCGTCACTGAACTCACCGAAGCCCGGGTTGGGAAAGTGATTGGCCCGCTCCGCATCGACTGCAATCACGCCCAAGAGGGTAGCCATCAGGCACATCCGCCCGTCGAGGGCACTCAGGACATTCCAGGAAGTTCGGCTCATTCTCAGACCCTATTGATGGAGACGTGCCCGCCGTCGAACTACTTGACGAAAGACATACGCCTCACCTGTCGCGTCGTCGGTGTGACGAGGTGAGCCAGATACCCGCCCAAGGCGACAGCGCGCCGCTGATCGTCGAGCCCATCCCACCGGATGCTGTGCTGCCCCGGCGCCAACACCTTTCACACGAGCGTTCGCACTCGCCGGCCCACCACGTCGTAGATCGCCAAAGATACCCGCTGCTGTGACTCGAAGGCAAAGGTGATGGTTGTGGTGGAATTGAAGGGATTTGGATAGTTCGTGACGAGGTCGAAATCGTCAGGCGTCTCACCCGCTGATTCAAGCACGGCCGTCGCCCCCACATCCACGCGTGTGTCGAGGGTGGCTCGATATCCTGTGGCAGCAGGAAAGGCCAGGTCGTGATCGATGTCGGAGCCGACGAAGACGGCCTGTCGGTCAAACCACGTCATCTCAACGGGGCTCAGAAGCTTGGGGGAAACGACGATGGTGGCCATGCGGAAGTGGCGCTGAGCCTGTTCGTGAGAAGGCGCACGACGACCTTCTTCTTCGATGATGTCGGTGACGCTCACCGTATCGAGATTGCCCGTCATGAGCAGTGTTTCTCCGTCGAAACTCTGTATCTCCCAGTCTTGCAGCACCATGTGTTCCGGCACCTGCTCAGGGCCGACGAGGCCCATGAGATACAACTCCAGCATGGATAGTTTGCCGCCCCAGAAGGAATTGAGGGCCTGAAGCGGAATCTCGTACACGCCAGGATCGATCTCGTCGAAGGTGGCGGTGCCGCCAAGGACATCGATCGTCGATGGTTCCTCGCAGTAGAATGGGTCTCCCGCTCTCAATCGTGGTCGGGAAGGGCTCGTCGAGGAGGACGTCGACGAAGTAGTCGACGGGCACCGTGTCCTGCGCCGTGGCAGGGATTGTCACAGCAAGGATGCCGAGGGTCACAATGGCCATTTGCGGGGCTTTGTCCATGCTCACGCGTTTGCTTTTATAGCAAATCAAGAAGGCTCTCAGACTCGAATTGACCCAAAGGTAGAGCGATGGACGCATATCAGAAGTATTTCTTCGATGTGAATGGCTATCTCGTCATCGAGAACGCGCTGACATCTGACGAGTTGGGCGCTTTGAACAAGGCGCTCGATGAGAACGCCGATCGCATTCAGATTCGTCCCGCTGAACAGTCTCTTGCCGCCGGGTCACCGGCTTTGGTCGCAAAACATGGCCGCGGCGACCTGAGTGGCATGTTGATGTGGCCCAAGCCCTGGTGTCAGCCCTTCCGTGATCTGCTGTTGCACGACAGCACGACGCCCGTGCTGCTGGAACTGCTTCGCGACGCGTTTCGTATCGATCACGTGTACGGCATCATTACCGACGAAGGTGCCGAAGGGCACGTCCTGTATGGTGGGGGCACGACGGATGACTTAACACACTTCTATGAATTCCACCATGGGAAGATGCGCTGTGGGCTTACCGTCGTGGGCTGGAACCTCACCGACGTGAATCCAGGTGATGGAGGGTTTGCTTGCATTCCGGGTAGTCACCAGGCCCACTACCCGACGCCTGCTGATGTGGCTCGCCTCGAGACCGACATTGGCATGGTCAAACAGATCAGTGCACCAGCGGGATCAGCGGTGATCTTTACCGAAGCCCTGACCCACGGGACATTACCGTGGAAAGGTGCGCAGCAGAGACGTTCGATCCTCTACAAGTATTCCCCAGGACCGATCGCGTCCTGTGAACGTGCGGTGCCTGCAGACCTGGGTGAGAGGGTGGAGGAGTTCACGCCTCAGCAGCAGGACCTTCTCAGACCGCCCTACAGCCCGCGTCGTTTCTCTTTGATCGAGGATACAGAGGGATAGATCGCCGCAATTCCCTTATCCCTTCATGCCACTCAGGCTGATGCCGCCCACCAGATAGCGCTGGGCGATCAAGAACAGCACGATCAGTGGCGCCGCGCCCATGACACTCGCCGCAAACACCCGCGGCCAATCGGCACCGGTTTCCGAGCGAAAGAGACTGAGACCGACGGTGAGGGGGTAGAAGTCCTGATTGCTCAACACTACCAAGGGCCACTCGAACATGTTCCACGAGCCCATGAAGGTGAACAGACCCAGCGTGATCAGGGCCGGTTTCGACAGGGGCAGAATGACGTTGCAGAGAATCCCCCATGTGCCACAGCCGTCGATACGGGCGGCATGTTCCAACTCAGCAGGGATGTTGAGGAAGGACTGTCGCAGCAGGAAAATACCGAAGGCCCCCGCAAAACCCGGAATGATGACGCCCCATGCCGTGTCGACGAGGCCGAGCTCGCTGATGATGATGAAGTTGGGAATCAGCAGCACCGCCGGGGGCACCATCATGGTTGCCAGCAGGGCGCCGAAGAGAAGGTCGCGTCCACGAAACTGCATTCGCGCAAAGGCATAGGCGGCCAGCGTGTTGAAGAACAGCTGGAGCGTTGTGATGACGACGGCATAGATGAAACTGTTGGCCAGGTAGCGGTCGATGTGGCCGTAGCGAATGGCGTCGACATAGTTGCGCAGGATCGACCAGTCGGCACCGGGCCAGTCGAGGGCACTCGGTTCACCACGGGCGTGGGCCAGATGTTCTGAGATCTGGTAGCGCGACGGAATCAGACTGGCCTTGTCCTCGGCGAATTCCTTCCGCGTCTTGGCCGACGAGCCCACCATGTAGGCATAGGGGTAGACCATCACGATGGCCCCGAGCAGCATCAGCGTCAAGGCGACAGCACGGCCGCGAAGCGAGGGAATAGAGATCATCAGTCAGTTGCCCTCCCGTAGAGATCTCGGCTCGGCGGCGTGGATGCACCGCGTTGATCTGACTGTGTAGGCACGCCGCTACTCATCATAGACCCGCTTGGAGCGGAAAACCCGCATCTGCAGAAACACGAAGACGAAAATGACGGCGAACAACAACCAGGCCAGTGCCGAGGCGTATCCCATCTGGCCGGCCACGGCGAAGGCGTTGATGAAGATCGAGTAGGCGATGACTTCGGTGCTGCGCTCTGGGCCTCCGCTGGTCATGATGTAGACGGAGGTGAAGACCTGAAAGGAACCGATGATGGTCATGACCGTGACGAACACGAGGGTGTTTCGCAGCATGGGCAGGGTCACGTGCAGGAACTGCTGCCAGCGGCCGGCACCGTCGACGCGTGCTGCATCGTAGAGGAACTGAGGGATCTCCGTCAGCCCTGCCAGGAAGATGACCATGTTGTAACCCGCACCGGCCCATACGCCGAGCAGGGCGAGGGCAGGCAGAGCGGTCCAGGCCTTGTCGAGCAACTGTCCGTAGTTGCCGAAGATGTGGAAGAACACGAGGGCCAGAACTACGCCCGGTGTGATGGAGGGTAGGAAGTAGAGGGTGCGAAACAGGGCCTGACCGTAGTGGGCACGCAGGCAGAGCAAGGCCAGGGGCAGCGACGTCAGCACCGTGCCGATGACACTCATGATCACGTAGACGAAGGTGTGCCGCATGGCGAGCCAGAAATAGCTGTCCGGGGCGAACAAAGCTCGGCTGTAGTTGTCGAGGCCGACGAACTCAGATCCGCCGGCGAAGGCATCGTAGTGCTGAAAACTCACCCACAGACTGATGCCCATGCTGACGAAGCTGAACAGACACGCCAGCCCCATGGCAGGGGCGATGTAGAAGTACGGCGTGAGTCGCTGGACGAGCGTTCTGGAAGCCACTAGCGCTCCCCGCGAAGGCGACGTTCGGTCAGCCACAGATCGACCTGCTCGTGATAACGGGCGTACACATTGTCCACATTGCGCGCCGCTACCTTCAGGGCGGCCTCGACTGACTCGTAAGGACCTGATCCTTCGACAATCTCCGGATAGTGCAGCAGCACACTCTCGAAGACGGGATTCGCCTGATGATCGACGGCGGTGATCTCCGTGTGCCGCAGTTTCTCTCCCACGAGGCAGATCTGTTTCACATTCGACAGATAGGGTCGCTCGGCCAGCGCTTCCTGCCAGCGATCGGTGGCGTAGAAGTCGAAGCGGGGGCCGTTGTATCCCAGGTGTTTCGATCGCAGCAACGAGCCCTGCAGACCACAGACGAATTTCAGATACGCCCAGGCGGCATCCACATTCTCGGCACGTCGCGTGATGACGAGCATGTTCCCCCACGTCACCGTACGGGGGCCATCGCCTGAGGGGCCAGGCGGGAACGCCGTTTTTCCGAAGTGGGTCCAGCCGAGGCTGTTGCGCGTGATGTCCTTGCCGGACCACGTACCTGCCGTCACGCTGGCCACCTTGCGTTCCTGAAACAGTTCCGCCGGGGTCATCTGGCGCCGAAAGGGAGGACTCACCTTGTCGACCCAGTAGAGGCGCGACAGGAACTCGAGGGTTTCCACACCTTCAGGCGTGGCGAACAGGGCCTTTGTCCCCGCCTCGTCCTGCACGCGTCCGCCGTTGGCGGCAAGCCACGGAGAGAAGGCACCAGCGCCTGATCCATACGCAGACAGGACAAATCCGGCGCGTTCGACATTTCCCTCGTCACCACGAATCGTCAGCTTGTCGACAATACGGCGAAAGTGGTCCCAGTCACGCAGCGCATCGAAGCGAATACGATCGTAGTCGATGCTGCCATCGGGTCGATGGGCGAACATCTCACGCAATTCTGCATCCGCTGCAGCTTCCTGTTGCAGGATATCGAGATTCCACACGATGCAGCTGGCATCGATGATCTGAGGGATACCGAAGACGACGGTGTTGCCGTCCTTGTCGACGGTGTGGTTGTGGCGCCAGGCGGTGGGCAGGAACTGTTCGGCAGCCAGGGAGTTTCCCGAATCAGACGCCCTGCCCGCGACAAGCAAGCCATTGTCTGCGGCGAGCAGGTCATCGAGGGGACGCAGCATGCCTCGCTGATAGAATCCCTCTGCCCAATACACGGAAGACTGAAACACGTCCGGCGGTGTATCGCCGACCATGGCCGTGGACAGTTTCTGCACATAGTTGCCGAAGGGGACGATCTGATAGACGATGTCGATGTCTGGATGCTGCGCCTCGAAGGTTTTCTCGATCTCCGCGTAGTAGGCGCCATACTCCTCATTGGTGGACGCACTCCACCAATCCCAGACGCGCAGTTCCTGGCGCTCTGTTTCCACGCCGATCCCTTCGATCCAGCGTCGGGTCATGCCGGCACGGGCGAAGACGCCTGCTGTCAGCAGCAGAGCGAGGGTGATCCACGCGATGGTCTTGAGATGGCTCACTGCCAGCGCATCGATCTGGCAACGTGGACGCTCGGGGCGACGTCGCCTGTTTCAAAGTGGATCACTGTCGAGAGCCGGACCTGGCAAGCTGGCGTGCCTCGACTTCGTCGAGTCGCTGGGTCTATGGCTAGCAGATGCAGGCAGTAGGGCGACGTGAATGCCCCTGCCTGTTCTCGTTGCCAGATCTGTGCGTGTCGTGTGCTCATCAGATCGAGGAAAGAAACTACGATGGGTGGATGTGTCGATAGGGGAGCATCTGTTGCTGACGAGGATGTGGGTATAGAATGGGGACCGCAAACCCGGTTATCTATTCCTGGAGACGACATGACAACTTCTACAGCAGAGCCATCCACCGTGGCGATGACGGACGAACAGAGGTTTTTCTACGACCTGCGAGGGTGGATTCTCCTGCCCGCGGTGTTGACGGCGGACGAGATCGAGCCTCTCAAAGCCGAGGTCTACGGTGGAGCCCGGCAAAGCTACGAGGGCAAGCTACAGGAACTGCTCGACCACCCGGCGATCGTCGGTGTTCTCTCCGAGATCTTGTCGGAGGATCCCTTCATCCACGACGATTGCTATGGCTTCCGTTGCGAAGGCTCTTTCACGACGGTGCGGCCTCCGGGGTGGGACACATCAGAGCGTGGTGACAATGGGCTGCCCCACGTGGTGCGTCCTCCACAGCAGGCCAATGCCATGCGTTATCAGGTGGCAGGGGGGCGGATCTTCTCTGGTCTGACGCGGGTCGTCTGGGAGTTGGAGGAAGTGAAGGACGGCCAGGGTTGTACCACCTTTCTCAGCGGTTCCCACAAGGCCCACTTCGGCTACGGTGGGCCCAACAAGTGGGCGCCGAATATCGGGGGCTCTCTCTGGGAACAGCAGATGCGGGACATGATGGATGGGTACTCCTGTCCTGCCGGATCGGCGGCGATCTTTACGGAGAGTCTCATTCATGCCGCCAACGACTGGACGAATCCGGACAATCCACGCTGCGCCGTCTTCAACGCTTACAACTCTGTGTGGTCGCAGTGGCACCGAACCAATCTGAGTCACGAGACCATCATGAGCATGCCGGAGAAGCGACGCACTCTGTTTCGCGGAACGTGGCAGTTGGGGGCCGGTGGCAATCGCGAGTATGGGGAGGACAATCGAGCCCTGTAGTCGTCGACGGGTCCGCCCAAAGGGCAGAAAGCCGTGCAGATATGTCTTCAGGTTGTGGATCGCCTGCGAATGAAGTTGGCCATGTGTTCGATCGCCTGACGGGCGTCGGGCAGCAGCGGCTCATGCGAAGGGAAGACATGAAACATGCCAGGCCAGATCTCCAGCGTGCTGTCCACGCCATCTGACTTGGCTTTGGCGGCGGCCAGGACACTGTCATCGCGTATGATTTCGTGCTCTCCCGCCTGAATCAGCAGCGGCGGAATCCCGGTGTAGTCACCGAAGATGGGAGACGCATAGGGATCACGGGGGTCTGAGTCCCCCAGATACATCTGCACGAACTGCGGCAGACAGCGGGGGCTCATGATGGGATCGAACGATTCTTCAGAGGACAGACTCTCACCCGCCAGCGTCAGATCTGCGAAGGCAGAAAGGGCGATCGCCCCGTTCGGCAGGGCCAACCGACGATCACGCAGGGCAAGCAAGGTTGCCAGCGTCAGCCCGCCGCCAGCGGAATCTCCACCGATAAAGGTCGACTGCGCACGGGCGGTGTCGTCGGGCCCCGCCTGCACCATGGCTTGAAACACGCCGATGCAGTCCTCGATGGCGGCGGGAAACGGGTGCTCGGGTGCCAGTCGATAGTCGAGCAGCAATACCGCGCAGCCTGCAGCGGCGGAGATGCGACTCGCCATGGCCAAGTAATAGGCTGCACTGCCAGCGACGAAACCCCCGCCATGCAGATAGAGCAAACGGATAGAGGGATCGGCCGAGGGGGCAACGACCCATTCGCCGGAAAGTTCACCCATCCGCCAATCCCTACAGGTCACAGATGGGTCGACAGGTTCGCGGCGAGTTCCCATGCCCTCTCGCAGGCCCTCTAGATCGAAGGTCCCATCCGCCCCGAAGGCAGGGGTGTCGTGCAACTGCTGGAAATACGCCCGACCCTCGTCAGAAACCTGCTGTCTCACTTCTCGCGATGCGCCTTCCATCGCTATCGGGGTTTGTACACCGTGCACTCCACCTCCAGCAACAGGCCGGGTGCGAGGGCGGATCCGCGTGTGATTCGTGTAGGCTTGGGTGTCCAGTGGAAGATCGTGGCATACATGGCAGAGAACTCATCGAAGTCCTCGATGTTGTTCAGATGGGCCGATACTCGACAGATGTCGCGCAGATCGGCAGCGGCGTGGCGCAGGATGCCAGCGATTCGATCAAAGGTCTTGCTCGTCTGTTCGCCAATCGTATTGCCGATGATCTGTCCCGTCTCTTCGTCTTCAGCTGCGACGCCAGCGACAAAGACGAAATCACCGGCGCGAACGGCCTCCGAGTAGGGCCAACCCTCGTGGGAGGGGTTGCCCGTCAGAATCTCTTCGAAATGAGGCACGTTTACAGTTCCTTCCAGTAGCGAAACCACTTAGGATACCCCGTCTCGGCGGGCTCAATGTTGCCCACCTCGAATTCCAGGGCATAGTCGCCGGAGTAGCCGAGTGCCTCTACCTGCTCGTACACCCAGCGCACGTCGATCTCACCATCACCCAGCATACAACGTTCCCACTTTCCCTCTGCATTGGGCGCGCCGTCTTTGATGTGCACGTGCACGATATGGTCCTTGAACACGTGGAAGGCCGTCTTGTAGTCGACGTCCGTCGCCATAAGATTGCATGGCTCGTAGAGAATACCAAAGTGATCCGAGCCGACCTTCTCACAGATCTCGAGACAGGCATCGGGGTCGCCGGAGATCTCCGTCCCGTGATTCTCGATGCCGAGCCAGATTTGGTCTCGTTCAGCGATCTCGGCCGCTGCCTGGAAGAAGGGGACGAGGGTGTCGATCTCTTCTCGTCTGCCAGATCCTGGCGCCACACGAACCGTGCGTGAACCGAGACGTCTGGCGGCGGCGAGGGTCAGGTTCATCTCTTTCATTGCCGCGGCACGAACAGCCGCGTCGAGCGAACAGGCTTCGCGGCCACAATAAGCGCCGATGTTCGCGATACGAACTCCGTGTACGTCGCAGAGACGTTCGAGTTCGGCCAGGTCATAGTCCGGGTCTGTCACCGAGAAATGCGGCATCCGGGCGAGCAGGTCGACCTTGCGAAAACCCGACTCGGCGATGACACGAAGCGCATGGTCAAGGGATTGCTCCCGCAGAGGAATGCTGCAGGCACTGACTCTGCTCCTATCCACTGGTGGTTCTCACAGATAAGGGGGGGTGGAACCGTCGCCGATTGTCGAGGTCCTATAGCGACGGTATGATTCTGATCTTTGCGGCACACGTGACCATCAAAGCGAAGGCGTGATCTTTGGCCAGCGCGTGCCCGACAACCTAGCTGCGACCCAAAGGTGGGAGCAAGTGATGTCAGGGATGAATCCGGCAGTGTCCAGGAGTGTTGTGCTGGGTTTTTTGGCGTGTATCACGTCGGCCCATCCGGCAACCGCCTTTGATTTCGCTTTCATCGGCGACGTTCCCTACAGCGACGAAGACAGCCTGCGTTTCAATCGTCTGCAGGAGCGCATCGACGCCGAAGATGTGGCGTTCGTCCTCCACGCTGGCGACATCAAATCGGGGATCGCTACATGCTCCGATGAGGCGCTGCAGCAGAGACACGATTGGTTCGATCGCTTCGAGGCGCCCTTCATCCTCGTACCCGGTGACAATGACTGGACGGACTGTCACCGCGAACACGCGGGAGCGTGGTCGCCCGTGGAACGACTGGCGGCCCTGCGAAGAATCTTCTTCACACCCCCGGGGCGCCTACCGGGCGGTGGTCACCTTGAGGTCGAGACGCAGGCTTCAGACCCTGCGTACGCCAACTATCCCGAGCACATGCGCTGGCAAAAAGAGGGCGTGTGGTTCGTCAATCTCCATATCGTGGGAAGCCACAACGGCCTACGTCCCTTCGCGGCGCGCACGCCGGCTGATGACGCGGAGGTGGAGGAGCGGACGGCGGCGGCCCTGGCGTGGATGCGGCAGTCCTTCATGGAGGCGAGCGCTGCCGATGCGCCGGGCATTATGGTCAACATCCATGCGAACCCGCGTTTCGAAGCGCACACGGATACGCTCATCCACAAGGCCTTCGACGGCTTCATCCAGGCGCTGCGAGAGGAAGTGATTGCTTTCGGTGGGCCTGTGGTACTGACGCACGGAGATTCACATTACTTCCGTATCGACAAACCGTTGACCAATGTGAGTGGTCGTCGTCTCGACTACTTCACACGTGTCGAGTCTTTCGGTTCACCCCACATGCATTGGATTCGCGTCAGCGTCGATCCGACCGATCCCCTCGTCTTCCGCTTTCGGCAGGAATTCATTCGCGAGAATGCGATTCTGCGCTGACCGGAGCTTCACACCCGGAGGCGTCAAGGCGCGGGCACAACTCAGATCAACCTGAGGCTACTTCGCGTAACATCGCCGTGTCCGGCAGGTATCCCGAGAAATCCGATATGGCCATCGTGTCACCCCGATACGTTCGGGGCTTCGGTTCGAGCCAATCGACGACCGTGTTCTTCAGGTGGTAGGCGAAGAAGTGATTGCCGGCCGGGGAATAGTGACCGATCCAGTATCGTCGGCGATAGTCGTCGACGGACAGATTGAAGTCGCCGAAGTCCTCTCCGTGGATCTCGTTCATATCGAAGACGCGAAAATCCGCTTCCCGTAGGTGGTCGGCGAAGGCCTGGTCGTATCGCGGTTGGCCGTTCAGGACCTGGTTGGTCGCTGTCGGACACAGCAGGCACACGAGCAACTGTTTGCCAAGTCCGTCGAGAAACTGCTGGGCCTGATCGACCAGATAACGGCTGGCGGCAAAGCCGTAGGCGAGTTTGAGTCGTGTCACTCCCTCCAGCGTCGTCTGTGGGTCGCTCGTATCGATCGGCGCTTCGGAGAGATGGTGGGCGAGCTGATTCAACAGGGGCATATCGCCCTCCACGTCGAATCGCTCCATGGCGTAGAGCATGACCATCAGATCGTCGTGCAGGGATTCAACCATGAAATCCGGATCACACATCTGAAGCAGGGCATCCGGCGTCGGGCACAGATTCGGTCGTTCGGTGAACTGTCCCGTGGTCAGATCGATCTCGATATTCGCCCAGAAATTGCCGTGAAAGAGCCGGCCATTCTGATCGTCCCAAACCCGATGGGTTGCCGCGTGGCGGGAGCGCATGACTGAACGGCAGTGGTCGTCGCCCCAGATGTAGAGGATGACGTATTCGGCGCCGAGGTCACTCGTCTCCACCCGTCGCATCCTGCGATAGGCCTGATTCACTCCAAACCCACCCATGCCGAAGTTGCGCACAGGTTCGCCAAGATGGGCCGCAAGATATTCCTGCCAGGTCTCCCCATCGGAGACCTGATGACATTGGGTAAACGAATCACCATACGTGTTCAGTCGACACAGCTGGTCGGCGTAGAGCCAGGGCGTGCGCTGGCCGTTGTCGAGAGAGGTGGAGATCGTCCAGCTGTCGTGCAGCCCATCATGGGGCAAGAAGCGGCCCAAGGTATAGCCGACCTCCGGATCGAATTGTGCCCACGTGGGCTCTGATTCATCGAGGAATCGATCGATGGTTTCGCGTGGGACGGCGGCCTCAGCAAGAAACTGCTTGTAGCTGATCATGCGGCGTCTCCTGACGAGGAACCTCGGAGGGTTCGTGCGCGGGGGATCAGGCACTCTACGAGCGACATCGGATCTCCATGGGATAGACCGACAGATTCTCCGGTCCAGACTCGGTGATCAGATACATGTTCTCAAGTCGCACGCCGGCGCGAGCATCCGGGATGTAAGATCCGGGTTCGATGGAGACCACATTGCCCACCCGAAAGATACCGCCGCGTGTGGGATTTACATCCGGCATCTGGTGGGCGCGCAAGCCGATCGTGTGCCCACCATGGTGTCCCAGACCGGCCTCGGCGAGGGCCGGATGCTCGCGGATGTAGGCGTCCATCGCCTTGGCGCAGTCACGGCTGTCTTTGCCCGGTTGCAGATAGTCGCCAATACGATCGTGGAAGGCACTCAGGTGGTTGTAGATCGATTCCTGCAGTTCGGTCGGTTCGCCGACGGAGAAGGTGCGACACAGATCAGACCAGTACCCTTGATAGGTGATCCATGCGTCGATGATGTAGAGCTCCCCTTCCTCGATCTTTCGGTCGCGCGCAAACCCACCTAGCTGGCCGCATTGATAGTCGCCGTCGTGGAAGACCTTTTCACCCGCCGCCAGATGGGCTGCCTGCTGGGCGGCACCCAGAACCTCCAGTTCGTTCACACCGGGTGAGATCGCCTGCTGGGCGGCATCGTAGGCGGCCAGATCGATCTGCACGGCCTTGCGCATCAGGGCCAATTCGTCGTCGTCTTTGACCTCCTGCATCTGATTCAGCATCTCATCCACATCGACCCACTCCGGTGCCCCACCGAGGCCCTTCTCGATGTGATCTGCGAGCAGTTTGCCCATGAACTCGCGCTGATACCCTACTCGCCCCGCCTTCGTGTTCTTTGCCTGCAGTCGATCCACGACCAATTCACCCAACTGGGTTCGCAGGTAGGAATTGACGGTGCCGCCGATACTCCATTCGTAGGTCACAGACTCATCGACGAGGGGGTCGCCTTCATCGGTGTGGGCGGCGAGCCAACTGTTTCCGTCGGCTTCGAACCAGAACACGGCTGGTGGCGCCGGAAAACTCTCGGGCAGCAGCACTCCCGTGAAGTAGTAGATCTCGAGCGGGTGTACGAGTGCGATCGCATCAATCCCGGCGCTGCTGAGTTCGTCTCGCAGGCGCGTCTGGCGAGTCTGGCATCCCTCTTTCGTCAGCACGTCGTCGTCTCCTGGCTGGTAGTGGTCGGTGATTGTGCCCGAGAGCCTATGAAACAGTTGGGTCGAGAGACAACCCCGAAACCCATCGACTGGAACGGGAGAGACCTTTCAGGAGGTCGGTGAGGAATAGGGGCCCAGCTGCAGGCCATGGACATCGACGACGCCACGACGCGTATAGTCGAACCACGTGTCGGCCGTATCCTGTGGGAGGGGCGACTGAGCATAGTCCCTCCGCAGCGCGTCCAGGTCGTATTCGACCCGCTCGAAGCGAATCTCCCCGTCCTCGATGAGCATACACTGAGCGCGATAGTCTCCGTCGCGGGGTTGCCCGATGGTGCCTGCATTGACGAGGCGTCTTCCATCCACGTCATGTATGAAAGCCATGTGCGTGTGACCGAACAGGACCCGGTCCGTTCCAGCCGTCTCGAGGGCGTCTGTGAACTCGGCTGATTCACTGTGTGGCCACAACGTGCCCCGCAGGGGATCCTGGGGTGTCGCATGAACCAGGTGATAAGAGATTCCGTCGACGTTTCGTGAGAGCGTCTTCGGGAGGGCACCCAGCCACTGGATGTGGTCTGGTGACCGATCAAATCCCCAGACATTGGATTCGAAGACGGCTGGATCTTCGCTGGCATAACGTGCGTCGTGATTGCCCAGCACGACGGCGTCACAGTGTTCTCGCGCCAGATCAATGCACTGAGATGGGCAGGGACCATATTCAACCAGGTCTCCAAGGCACCAGACCTCGTCAGCATCACCGTATCGGTCGAGGACGGCCTGCAAGGCACGCGCATTCGCATGAATATCGGTGATCAACAGAATCTGCATCGTGGCCCCTTGTGCCCGGTGATCAAGAATCGACGAGAGAATCGCGGCGCGTCCCTCGAAGACGTAAGGTAGCAGATTACGGAGCGTCGGAATGACGGCCTGGGCAGCTACGATCGCATGACCGCACAATGTCTCCAAGGAGGATGGGTTACTTCACATGCAGACACTTCCCAAGGCGGAGCATCGCCAACTCCAGACACCCTACGGCTCATGCATCGGGGCAGCCTATGCCTGGGCAGGCGGGCAATACTGCGCCATTCACACCGACACAGGGGTCGTCGGTTGCGGCATCTACGATGTGGACTGCGCTGATGAGTTCGGCATGGCCTTCGCCATCGCCAAGGGAACGCCAGAGCATCCTCTGCGCGACCCCGAAGATCTATACGAAGCTCGCATCGTGGCCGTGAGTCGGTCCGCCCGCCAACTGGGAATCAATCCAGGCATGACAGGCATGGAAGCGTCGGAGAAGTTCCTGACGCGAGACACAGGTTCATAGTCCAAGACAAGCGACCACCTGCGACCGCTGAACATGAGCGAGTCGCGGAGAAATCAGCGGCTCCTTAATCTTCGGAATACCCGATCCCCATGGAGGTCGCCATCCTGTTTCACACAAGCACCCTCGACCCGGCGGCGAAGGAGCGCTTCGACCACGATGGACACGTCCTTCTGCCCGGGCTGCTCACGGACGAGGCCTGTGCATCACTGACGCAGGCCCTCGGTCACATTGCATCACTGATGCCGGGGGATCCGAACTATCCTCCCAACCACTACGCCGCCCAACACGATGAGTATCTGGCGCGTTTGATCGCGGACCCTCAGATGCTCGAACTGGCGCGATCTGCCCTCGGAGGCAGCATTCGCTACGACCACTGCTTCACCCTCAATCGCCCGGGTGGCAACGGTGGTGCGAATTGGCACAGTCACGCCTACGCCGAAGAGGATGAGTCGCTCGGTTTCATGCGGATCTTCTTTTATGTGAATGGCTTTCGCCGGGGGGACGGAAACCTGAAAGTCGTACCGGGCAGCCATCTATTTCGGGATGCGCAGGTTCAGGCCACGTCAGATGAAGATCTGATGACGGGGTGGATGAAGGGGCGGCGGCACCCTCTCAGCGGTGAACCGTTGAAGATCGAGGAGTTGGAGGCACCGGCCGGCTCCGTCGCCCTCATGTGGACCCATGCGGCACACGCGGTCAACTCTCGCCTCGAAGGCAGCGACACGCGTTGGTGTGTCGTGTATGGATATCGCAATCCCGGGGCCGCGTCACCGGCCCGCAGGATCACGGCCGAGTTTGAGAACCGGTTTGAGGGGGCACAGGATCTGATGCCCCTCTACTGAAGTCTCCGGAGGCGACGAGGCTAGAGCGTAGAGAAACGATACTCCGTCGATTGCTGGTACGTCTCGCCCGGTCGCAGAATGGTGGTGGGGAAGTGGTCGTGGTTGACGCTGTCAGGAAAGTGCTGTGTCTCCAGACAGAAGGCATGGTGGCGTTCGTACACTGCCCCCGCCTTGCCGCCGAGACCATCGAGGAAATTGCCGGTGTAGAATTGAACCGCCGGTTCTGTGGTCAGCACCTCCATGCGACGTCCTCGCAGCGGTTCGATCACCTCGCCCACGAGTCGAGGCCTGCCATTCGCCTCCCAGCCATCGAAAACGAGATTGTCATCGTAGCCGCCTGACTCCAGTTGATCGATTCGAGCACCGATCTCTGTGGGCGTGGTGAAATCGAAGGGTGTTCCTTCCACGAGGGCGACTTCACCCGTAGGGATCCCTGATGCATCACGGACGGTGTACTGACTCGATTTGAGCCGCATCACGTGTTGGTGTATCGAACCCGCATCGTGCCCTCTGAGTTGGAAGTACGCGTGGTTCGTGAGATTGATGGGCGTGGCGCGATCCGTCGTGGCATAGTAGTCGATGCGCAGCCCACTCGCCTTGGTAAGCGTGTAGCGGACCTCCACCTTGACCTCTCCCGGGTAGCCATCTTCGCCATCGGCACTGGCGTAGGTGAGACGCACACCCAGGCCTTCCAGACTGTCCTCGACCTCTCCCCGCCACAAGGCGCGTTGAAACCCGCCCTCACCGCCATGCAGATGATTCGGCGGATTGTTGATGGCCAGCTGATAGTCGGTGCCATCGAGATGGAAGCGCCCCGCAGCGATACGGTTGGCGACGCGACCGACGATGACGCCGAGCGAACCCGACTTGGTCTGATACTCATCGAGCGTATCGAAGCCGAGTACGACATCAGCCGGTTCCTCGAATCGATCCGGAACACTCAGACCGATCAGCGTGGCGCCATATTCCATGATGCGGACGATGGCGCCGCGATCGTTGGCAAGGGTGAACAGAGAGACGGACTCGCCGTCGATGGAACCAAAACTGTCGCGTGCGATGGAGGTCATAGAGCCTTCAATCTCTGCTATCCGTGCAGGATCTGCTGCGCCTTCTGCACTTCCAGCAGGATGTCGTCGTCGGAGTGAAATCGCTTGTAGATCATACGGACGCGGAAGGTGAAGTCGCGGCCTGGCATGTATTCCCCTTCTGGGATGACCCACTCGAAATCCCAGGCGGGGCAAGTCCGTTCGGACTGAATCGCCCCACCACCGCCCGATGGTGAGGAGAAGAAGCGGAGCCACTGAGGCTGATCGAAGACAAGAAGCAGAACCATGTCCCCGATTCTTCCGTAGTAGAAGGGCTCATCGAATCTGAAGGGGGCGCGGTGCCAGTGGAAGGGGCGTCCTTCGCCGGTGTTGGGCCATTTCTCGAGTTCGTCATTCGGGACCGAAGCGGGGGCCACGTTGCTGTGGATGCCATGACTCGGCGGGATGTAACGGAGCCACTGGCCATCGGCGAGAAAGTGCAGGCGCGGATCATCGGGACTGTTCATGTAGTTGCACCACGATACTTCACGGAAGCTGCACCCCGGAGCTCGGAGGTCGGCCTCGTCACAGAGGGTGAGTTCGTGATGGATCGTGAAGGGCGCCTCAACGCGATACAGGGCCCGCGTGCGGCTCTGTCGCTGTCGATCTGGCTCCCTGGTCAACACGGCACTGGTTGCATCGAGTTCTTCGAGAAAGGTGCGTCGACCTCTCAATTCGCCGGGCAGCAACCCCGCAAAGCTGTTGCCAAAGGCGTTGAACACCCGATGTCGGGACGTGAGAGACCATAAACCGCAATACTGCGTACCGCCTACACCATTGCGCACACCGTCTCCGACCACCGCCTGTAGATCACCAGCCTGGATCAGATGGCTGTGGATGGGCAGCAGGCCAACCATCGACCGGGGTTCAAAATCAGTCATTCGATCGGTTCGTCTCTCGTAGACACCTGGATGAACACCGTCTGCAGGGGCCTCATTATGGGGAGAGTCGGGGTCTTCGAGCAAATCTGGAGATGTCTCGCAGTGAGATAATCCCGTAGACTTGCCCACGGATTCGACCTCAATGCGACACCCAAAAAAGGAACCGATGCACATCCATGCTCGACCAAGATCAGATCAACGCCTTCAAGGACCAGGGGCACCTCATTCTCCCCGGGTTTGTCGAAGCGGACATGGTGAGGCAGTGGCAGGAACAGTTCTGGCAGCACCTCGACTGTTCGATCGACGAACCCGACAAGTGGCCCGATCGGGTCGAGGGGTTCCAACCCGATCCGGTCTTCGGTGATCTGCCCGAGTTGCAGGGCATCGTGAAACAGGTCGGAGGTGGCCACTTCAGCGGGGGTGGATGCGGCGTGCTGGTGCGTTGGCCGCAGAAACAGGAGCAGTGGTCCATGCCAGAATCGGGACATCTCGACGGCTACCCCGGAGAGGGATGTCAGGCGGTGCTGATGATCGGGGCCACCACCTATCTCCACGATGTCGAATCCCAGGGGGGGGCCTACACCTACTGGCCTGCCAGCCATCACATCGCCCATCGGTATTTCCGTGAACATCCCCATCAGATCGAGGGCACCTTTCGCGAAACGTCCGAGTGGGAGGAACGAGGCTGGGGGATCTTTTCTGACGATAGTCCGGAACCTCCGCGCGAATTCGTGGCCAAGGCAGGAGATGTCATCCTCTGGCACGGATGGCTCTGTCACACGGGATCGACGAATGTGCGCTCTTCACCGCGCATCGGTTTCTTTTCGAGGTGGATTCATGAAGACGACGCAGGAGTGCGAAAGGCAATTCCCGAAGATCCCTGGCATCACTGGGCGATCTAGTTCACGACGAGACCGGTGCCTGACACGGAGCTTCGACAACGAATCGTGCATGGAGGATGCATGGAGGAAGCAAGGCGAGGAGGATGAATGCAACAGCGATCCGGTGAGTGGGAGTTGGCCCTGGAGCAGCAGTCCGATCTCAGTGTCACCCAAGGCAGCACTGCGGCCGTGGCCGACAGCGTTCGCCGCGGGGCAGATCTACGGGTGTACATGACCACGGAGAAGTACGAGGAGACGATCTACTTCCAGCAGACGTACGCCGCTACCGGCGAAGACTTCGCCGGGCTGATGAGCCATCATCACGGGTATGTCCACCACGGGCAGCAGGTGGAGCAGCCGAACTGCAGCATCTTCAGATACGATGCTTCCGGTACTTTCGCCCAGATGAAGTGGCTCTGGGGAGACGTCGCTGTCGATGAGAGTCAGTCTTACGGCTACGGCGTCTACCGCTGGTTCGTCAACGACCGATGGCGCCTCGTGTACGAACACGACGAAGCGGGATGCCCCATGACAGGTGACCTGGAAGAGCTCAAGGGCCTCGTACGTGAGGGGCGCACCCTGCAGGTGGGGATTCGGCAGTTGTTTGGTCTTGTGGACGACCGAACCGACGGTCCGGATCACATCAGCTATGTATCGACCATGCAGCCGGTTATCCGAGACGATCACGTAGAATCGAATTGCGATCTCGTCGTCATCGGTGCTCCCACGTGGCCGATCACGTGGAAGGACGGCCTGCACATTTCCACGATGCTGCCGTCCACGACGGGTCAGATCATCTGTTTTGCAGCCGAACCGGGCAATCTACCCTTCACACACCTGGTCCGCCGGCGGGGGATGTGCTGGATGGTGGCCGAGAGAGGGTGAGGGGTTCTCATGGACTGGTTGAGATATCTGCTTCTGTATGGGCCCTAGTTTGCGCCCATCGCTTCGGTTGCGGCCGCTGCGGTCCTGTTGACGCTGACGCAGCCAGAGGGTCTGATCCCCGAGACATCACGACGCAGATGGTTCGCCGTGGGAACCCTTCATCGTCCTCGCGTGGCGGCCGATCACGGAGGGGGCCTTCTTCGTTCTGTGTATGGTGGGTGCCCTGCCCTGGCTGTACTGGTTCACACGCACAAACGGGCATCAGTGTCTGAATTCCTTCCGCGACTGGGTCATCGTACTCGGCGCTGTCGTCACACTCGTAGGATCACAGGTCTTCATGCACGAGGTGGATTACCTGCGCGTCAGTGCCGGAGAGACAAGTATCCGGGCCCTGTACAGCAGCGAGGCGGCAGAGTTGCGCTTCGAGGACTACAGCACGGGTGAACAACGCCGCCTCTCCGACTATCGGGGGAAGGTGGTGGTCCTCGACTTCTGGCGTTCCTCGTGCTTTGTCTGTGTGGAGCAGATGTCGATCCTCGACGTGTTGTTTGACCAGTATGGGGCTGAGGGTCTCGTCGTCATTCACGTTGCCGCGTGGGAACGGGATCGGGCGATGACGTATGTCGCTCAGAATCAACGGGACACGGTCTATGGAGGGTTGGATGGCGTCGAACAGGCGTCTTCGATCTTTACGCAGATCGGCAGGCCAGACGGGGTTGGCCTGCCGCAGGTTCTCGTGATCGATCGCGAGGGCATCATCCGTTCGAGCTTCACGGGTGGCGTGCTTCCGTACACGCAATTCGCCATCGGCGTGATCCCCTACCTATAGGATCTGTCCTGTAGGATCTACCCCACCCCCCGCTATGATCGCTCTGTCCGTCGGCTAGTCAATCGAGGCCGCACGCAGTTCGTCCGACCAATCCCGCCACGCGTCGCCGCCCGCATTGTCGAGGGCGAGTTCGTCTGACAGGGCGGCCTGCGTCTTCAGATACCCGTAGAGCGTCGCCTGACGGATGACGTCGTCAGAGCAGTTCTGCCCGGCCATGTGAAGGATCTTCGTATGCCACAACACGACACTCCCTGCAGGCCCATAGGTATCGACCGGCTTCGTGTCCGCCTTGATCCGGCCAATGACCGGGTCACTGTATCCACCCGCCTTGCGATCGGTCAGGTGTTTGTCCGTGTGTTTCTCACCCTCTTTGTAGGCTTCCCACTGCTCATCCCAGATCCTCGTATGGCTGCCCGGCCATACGGTGAATCCTCCCGAGTTCGGCGGCAGATCATCGATGTAGGCGGCGAACTGGAGTCGCCAACGTCCATAACACGCCCCATCAGAATGGGAACCCCGATACTCCGGGCCCGGTGACGGGCTGTTTGGAAGTGTGCAATAGAGCCCGCGGCTCCCCTGACCGTTGAGCCAGACGGGGCCATTCTTTGGCAGTTTCAGGGCATCCTCGGTTTCGAAGGTCCCTTTCTCCGGCCATCCCATGCGGTCACCCATGTGGCTCACCAAGCCACCCACGGCGTCATCACTCATCAGGCACGGACCTGTTGTCATCCCCGATTCATCAGCACCTTCGGGCCACACGACCGTATCGGCCCCCATCAACTGCTCGGCGATTGTCCACAGGGCCCGCGGCGACAGGTCGAGCATGTCCTGCTCTGCGCCGTTGCGGATGTAGAATCGGTGGCCCTTTCCTCCCAGAAGTGGCTCGCCTCCACCGCTCGGCCGTTTTGCCGCCAACCTCTCGCTTTCTTCGTCCGAGATGGGGCCCCACGTGGCGGGGTCATCTCGTTTCATTCTTGGCAGACCGTCGGCCAACGTCTCCCACATCTTGTCGCGCGCCGACCGACACCGTTCGGGATCGAGGACGCCCGGCAGAACGAGGTAGCCGTCCCGTTTGAATTGGACGACTTGATCACTGGTCAATGGGGCGATCTGGTCGACTGCTGGGATCGTCGTCATCGGTTGTCTCTGTCCCTGTCTGTGTGCATCATGGCCCAACTCCTGCCGGCATGGGGTGCCCGGAAGGCTTCGATACATCCTCGGTCGGACACTGTGACGTAGCAAGTCCGGCCGTCGGTTCCTCCGAAGGCGATGTTGGTCGGGGTCTTTCCCTTGATGGTGATCTCATCCAGCAATTCGCCGCCGGGGGAGATGATAGCGACTGTTCCCTTGCCGTAGCGCGTGACGTAGAGATTCCCC
>PVBE011365963.1_pt1 | contig 35171 bp, 33 predicted proteins | sample 1631181 | NCBI WGS metagenome assembly PVBE01 (sample SAMN08397723, study PRJNA350692) | Marine metagenome, whole genome shotgun sequencing project. | isolation source: water | place: Pacific Ocean | collected 2012-04
AGATTCGCCCTGAAGCTTTTCGTTTCTTTGTATCTTCAACCATGGAACTACTCAGTTTCCCAATTTGCGATCCGGCTTCCAGACTGGTGCCCGCTGAGGGACTCGAACCCCCACCTCCCTTCGGAGAACGGATTTTAAGTCCGTTGCGTCTACCGGTTCCGCCAAGCGGGCCGAAGAGTGTAACCTAATCGCCGCACGCGGCCCGGACAAGCGGGCTTTTAAAGACCTCCCGCCTGAGGCGCCCGCCCCGGTCCGGCCAGGCCGCCCAATTCCCCCCAGCGGTAGCAGACCTCGTTCAGGGTGGCACCGGCGACGCGCACCGGGCGGCTCTCGCAGGTCTCGCCACCCAAGGCTGCACAAAACGACCGTGCCGGGCCGTTGTCGGCCAGCACCCAAATTGCCAGGCCCGTTACGCCCCCCTCGACAAGCCATCGAGCGCAGGACGCGACCAGAGCGCGGCCGATACCGCGCCGCTGCCGGGCCGGCAGCACATAGAGCGCCGTGATCTCTCCGGCCGTGCTGCCGCCGGCGCCGCGCTCGGGTCCGCAATCGCCGAACCCGACGATCCCGTCGCCCGCCGTTTCGGCAATGAAGGTGGCGCCGGCGCGGCCGTCGCGGTCGAGCAATTCGGCCCAATGCGCCGCCTGACGGATGTCGGACAGCCCCTCGAGGTACTCCTCGTCGATGATGCCGGCATAGGCAGCACGCCAGCCCGCGATATGAACCGCGGCGATCCCGGCGGCGTCGGAAAAGTCGGCCGCCCGCGTCAGATACGGAGGCCCGCCGCCTGCACCGGAATCTCCGGCCGTGGGATCATTCATGGTCCTCGACCGGCTCGCCGCCGGCATCGCGGATCATCCGGCGCACTCTGTCGCCGGCGACGGCAAGCCGCGCCTCCGAGTCACTGCGCAATACCAGCGAACACCCGACGACGCCCGCCCGGAAGAACGGATAGCTGCCGATTTCAACATCGGTGAATTCGCCCTGGATCACCCCCAGCGGCCGCGCCAGCCGGCCTTCCGGCAGCGCCACCGATATCGTCAGCGAGCGCACCGGCGCGCCGCCCACCAGCCGGTGGCGCAGACTTTCAAACATCGCCTGCATGATGACCGGGACGCCCGCTAAAACAAACACGTTACCGATCTGATAGCCCGGCGCCTTACTGATGGGATTTTCGATCAGGGTTGCGCCTTCGGGGGTGTGCGCCATGCGCAGACGCGCCTCGTTCAGCTCACCGCCGGCATAGTGATCGACCAGAACCGCCTTGGCCTCGTCGTTGAGGACGTTTCGGACCCCAAACGCCTTGGCGAGGCAGTGCGAGGTGATGTCGTCGTGGGTCGGCCCGATGCCGCCGGTGGTGAAAAGATAATCGTACTCGGCGCGGCATTCGTTGACCGCCTTGACGACGGCGTCTTCGATATCGGCCACGACCCGCACTTCGCGCAACTGGACCCCGAGTTCATTGAGCCGCGTCGCCAGAAATTGAACGTTCATGTCCTGGGTGCGGCCCGACAGAATCTCGTTGCCGATGATGACGATAGCGGCGGTAACGGATTTGGCGTCGTCGGGCATGGGTGGGTTGTGGTGTGAAAGGAAGACCGCGTCTTTATAGCACCGCAGCGGCGGCCCATCACGGCAGCCGCTGCGGCGCCGGCGCCATTGGCGTGGCAGGGGGCCCTGCGGCGGCAGTGCGCCCGTTGCGGTCCCGGGCCGCGATGGATAGGTTCGCGCCATGGATTTCGAGACGCCGCTTTTGCCCGGCACGCTGGTCAAGCGATACAAGCGCTTTCTCGCCGACGTCGATCTCGGCGGCGGTGGGCTGGTGACCGCGCACTGCGCCAATCCGGGCAGCATGACGGGGCTGACCGAGCCGGGTTCCGAGGTCTGGCTGTCGCCCGCCACCAACCCCAAACGCAAGCTCAAATACACCTGGGAACTGATCCGGCCGCCCGGCGGCAGCGCCTTGGTGGGAATCAATACCATGCGCCCCAACGCGATCGCTGAGGAGGCGATTGGCGATGGCCTCGTGGCCGAACTGGCGGGCTTTTCCGAAATCCGCCGCGAGGTGCGCTACGGCCGGAATTCACGCATCGATCTGCTGCTGGAAAGCCCGGACCGGCCACCCTGCTACGTCGAGATCAAGAATGTCCATCTGTCGCGCCAGTCCGGTCTGGCCGAATTTCCCGATTCGGTGACGGTGCGGGGAACCAAGCATCTGCACGAGCTGGCCGACATGGCCGCGTCGGGGGCGCGCGCGGTGATGTTCTATCTGGTTCAGCGCGACGACTGCGATTCCTTTGCGCCGGCGGCCGATATCGACCCCACCTACGCCGAAACCCTGGCTGAAGTCCGACCCCGAGGTGTCGAGGCCATCTGCTATGCCTGCCGGTTGAGCCCGCAATCGATTTCGGTGGAGAGGCGCCTACCCTTCGCCTAGACCCAAGCCGGAAAGGTACCGCACCGATGGTTTACGCCGACGCACATATCGCCCCCACCCGGCACACCGGCGAGATCAAGATTCATCCGTCCGAGGATTTTGAGTTCATGCGCCGCGCCGGGCGGCTGGCCGCCGAGACCCTGGATTATCTGACCGGGTTCGTCGTGCCCGAGGTCACGACCGAGACCCTCGACGATCTCACTTACGAGTTCATCGTCTCCCGTGGCGCCCTACCGGCGCCGCTCTACTACCGCGGCTATCCCAAATCCATCTGCACCTCGATCAATCATGTTGTGTGCCATGGCATTCCGGGCGCGAAAAAGCTCTCCAAGGGCGATATCGTCAACATCGACGTCACCGTCATCTTGGACGGTTGGCATGGCGATTCGAGCCGCATGTTTTTCGTCGGCGACGTCGGCGTCAAGGCGCGCCGCCTGTGCGACCTGACCTACGGGTCGTTGCTGGAAGGTATCAACGCCGCCCGGCCCGGGGCGACGCTCGGCGACGTAGGACACGCGATTCAGAGCTACGCCGAGAGCCACCGCTGTTCGGTGGTGCGCGATTTCTGCGGCCACGGCATCGGCCGCGTTTTCCACGACGCTCCGAACGTGCTGCATTATGGCGAGCGTGGCGCCGGGATCGAACTGCGCGAGGGCATGTTCTTCACCATCGAACCGATGATCAACCTCGGCCGCTGGCAGGTCAAAATGCTGCGCGACGGGTGGACGGCGGTGACCAAGGACCGTTCGCTCTCGGCGCAGTTCGAGCACATGATCGGGATCACCGCGCAGGGCTGCGAAATCTTCACCGAATCGCCCGCGGGCCTCAATAAACCGCCCTACTGAACGCGATGGCCGAGGACGAGGCCAAAGCCCCGGCGGGCAAGCAAAAAACCCATTATCACGGTCACCGCGCGAGGCTGCACGAACGGTTCCTGAAGCAGCCCGGGGCGCTGCCCGACTACGAACTCCTAGAGCTGGTGCTGGCGATGGCGCGGCGTCAAGGCGACGTCAAGCCCTTGGCCAAGGAGCTGATCCGGCGCTTCGGCAGTTTTGCCGACGTGATCGCCGCCGACCCGTCGGCTTTGGGCGAAGTGACGGGTGTGGGCGAATCCACGGTGGCGGCGCTGAAGATCGTCGAGGCCGCCGCTGTGCGGCTGTCGCAGGCGAGGGTCCTTAACAGGCCGACCCTCAGTTCGTGGCAGGCGCTTCTGGATTATTGCACCGCCAGCATGGCGCGCAGCAAGACCGAGCAGTTCCGGGTCCTGTTTCTGGATCGCAAAAACGTGCTGATCGCCGATGAACTGCAACAGCAAGGCACCGTCGACCATACCCCGGTCTATCCGCGCGAGGTGGTCAAGCGCGCGCTCGAAGTCGGCGCGACCGCCCTGATCCTTGTCCACAATCACCCGTCGGGCGATCCGACGCCGTCGCAAGCCGATATCGACATTACCCGCGAGGTCGCAGACGCCGCGAGAAGTCTGGGGATCGCGCTGCACGATCACATCGTCATCGGACGCGGCGCGAGCGAAAGTTTCAAGGCGCTGGGACTACTGTAACGCCCCTTGCCGCGACCGTCCGCGTACTGGCGAATCGGCGGTCGGCCGGTTGCGGCACCGTGCCCGCAATTTCATTTACCAGCTTGTTGAGGATCGCCGCCGAAAACACCTGAAAGTTCTCGGCCGCAACAATGAACGCCCCCGGCCCGCCGACGACATTTTCGGAGAAATAGAAATCGAGGTCGGGGTGCTCCATCAATATCGGCAGGCCGTTGATGGTGATGCCCGCCGCCAGGGCGAGGTCGCGGGCCTCGGTCGGATGGCGGCCGACATTGCTGGGGCCGTCACCCGAAATGTCGATCACCTGGCGTCCCCCCTTGGCGGGGTTGGCCGCAAACAGGGCGTGGGACAATCCGATCGCCGTGCCGAGCGAGGTGCCGTCGGGCAGGAGGTAGCGGGGCGTCTCGGCAAATTTTGCGGCGAACAGGGCAGCGGATTCGGCGTCCTCGATCCGGGTCCAGTCGGTAATCGTGCGGATCTCACCGTCGCCCGCCCACATGATGACGATGACGGCGATCGCGCCGACCGGCCCGCCGCGGATCGAATCCACCACCCGCGGGTCGAGAAAGGCATCGCGGTAGCCCCTCAACTGGAGCCCGAATTCTTTCGTCGACACGCTGGAGGAGGCATCGACCGCCAGCACCAGTTCGAGGTCGACTCGGCTGTCCTGGGCCGATGCAGGCGCCGCTGCAAACAGCACGCCGGCCGCGGCCACGGCCGCGCCCCAGCGCCGGGATCCGTGGACCCGGTTCCAAATCCGGTCTCGACCATTTCTCATCGTCCTAGCCTAGGGAACGCCGGCCGCGCGAGTGAGTCAAAATTTCGAGACCCGCTCGCACTTTGAACCTCGGCGCCGCCGCCCCTATAATCGCCGCCCCCCTATGACCCGCCGAGACGCTATGATTCCACGCTACAGCCGCCCGGAGATGGCCGAAATCTGGTCGCCCGAGACCCGATTCCGTATCTGGCTCGATATCGAGACCCACGCCACCGAGGCCCAGGCCGAACTGGGTGTGGTGCCGCCCGAGGCGGCGGCGGCATTACGCGAGCGCGGCGCCTTCGAGGTCGCCCGCATCGACGAAATCGAGCGGGAAACCCACCATGACGTCATCGCCTTTTTGACGAATGTCGCCGAGCATGTCGGGCCGGAGGCGCGGTTCGTTCACCAGGGCATGACCTCTTCGGACGTGCTCGATACCTGTTTCGCGGTGCAGCTGTGCCGCGCCGCCGATCTCCTGCTGGACGATGTCGAGCGGCTGCAGGCGGCGCTCAAGGACAAGGCCTACGAACATCAAAACACGATTTGCGTCGGGCGCAGCCACGGCATCCACGCCGAGCCCACAACTTTCGGCCTGAAAATGGCCCAGGCTTTCGCCGAGTTTTCCCGCAACCGGGACCGGCTGATGGCGGCGCGGCGAGAAATCGCGACCTGCGCCATCTCGGGCGCGGTCGGCACGTTTGCCAATATCGACCCGCGCGTCGAGGCGTACGTTGCGGATAAACTTGGCCTCGAGGTCGAGCCGGTTTCGAGTCAGGTGATCCCGCGCGACCGCCACGCCGCCTTCTTTGCAGCGTTGGGTGTGGTTGCCGGATCGGTCGAGCGGCTCGCCACCGAAATCCGCCACCTACAGCGGACCGAAGTCCGGGAAGTGGAGGAATTTTTCGCCGCAGGCCAGAAAGGGTCGTCGGCGATGCCGCACAAGCGCAACCCGGTCCTGACCGAAAACTTGACCGGGCTGGCGCGGCTGGTGCGGGGTTATGTGATGCCCGCGCTCGAGAGCGTGGCGCTGTGGCACGAACGCGATATTTCCCATTCGTCGGTCGAACGCATGATCGCCCCCGACGCCACTGTGACGCTGGACTTTGCGCTTGTGCGACTGGCCGGCGTGATCGAAAAACTGGTGGTCCATCCCGGCCGGATGCGCGAAAACCTCGACGCCCTTCACGGGCTTGTTCATTCGCAACAGGTCCTGTTGGCACTGACGCAAAAGGGGATCGGCCGCGAGGATGCCTACCGGATCGTCCAGCGCCACGCCATGAAGGTTTGGGAAACGGGGGCCGAATTTCGGGCATTGCTGGCCGAAGATGCTGAGATTTCGACAGTCTTTTCGCCGGCCGAGCTCGACGCCCTGTTCGATCTTCAACCCCATCTGCGTCACGTCGAAACCATTTATTCACGGGTCTTCGCGGATCGTTCGCACCATGCCGGAACGAAGAATGCGGCCGAATAGGAGTAGAGAGATGCCAGCGGAAATCGTTGCATGCCGCCGCTGCGGCGACACGCCACGTTGCTTCTGGTTGTTGATTCACCATCTCTTCAACGCACCGTTGAATCCTTGTGGATTATCGCTGTGATCCCGCCGGCCATCGACCCCTTGGGCTAACCCGCCCCCGCGCGAAGGATTGACAGAAAAACAATTGTAAGCGTTTACGCGGACGCCAAACTGGTGCTGTTCCCCGACCGAATCGAGGCGCTGCGCGCCGGCGACACGACCGCGCCTATTCACATCCGGGTCAAGCCGACCAACGTCTGCAATCATTCGTGCTCGTATTGCGCCTATCGCGCCGACGATCTTTCCCTCGGCTCCGATATGAACGTGCGTGACCGGATCCCGCGCGAAAAAATGCTGGAACTGATCGAGGATTTCATATCGATGGGGGTGCGGGCGGTGACGTTTTCCGGTGGCGGCGAGCCGATGTTGTACCCGCACATCGTCGAGACGGTCGAGCGGCTTGCGGAGGGCGGCATCAAGATCGGGTCGTTGACCAACGGATCGCGCCTCAACGGGAAAGTTGCCGACGCCTTCGCGCGCCACGCGACGTGGGTCCGGGTTTCGATCGATGGCTGGGACGGGCCGAGCTATGCCCAATACCGCACGATCAGCGAAGACAAGTTCGACGAGCTTTTGGATATCCTGAAGGCCTTTTCAGACCGTGGCACCGATTGCGTCCTCGGCACGAGCATGATCGTCGATGACAGGAACGCCCCGCATATCGCCGATCTCGCCAGCCGCCTCAAGGGCGCCGGGGTGCAGCACATGAAGGTTTCGCCTTGCGTCATCAGCAACAGCGCCGCCGACAACAGCGCCTACCATGAACGCATTGCCGCCGGAGTGGCCGATCAGATCAAGGCGGCACGCGAACTGGAAGACGAGTCGTTCACCGTCGTCGATCATTATCACACCGCCGACGACAGCTACGACAAATCCTATCACTCCTGCCCGTTCTTGAATTTGCTGACGGTGGTCGGCGCCGACTGCCGCGTCTATACGTGCCAGGGCAAGGCCTACACGGATCAAGGGTTGCTGGGGTCGCTGCGCTCGGTACGGTTTCGGGATCTGTGGCACTCGCGCGAGGTGCGTCAGACGATCCACGACTTGGATCCGACGTTAAGTTGCCGGCACCACTGCGTCGCCGACGCCAAAAACAGGCTACTGCATCAGCTGATTTCGCTGGACAGCGATCACGCCACGTTCGTCTAGTTTTCCCGGCGCCCGGCCGGTCAGTCTTTGGATTCGCCTTCGATCTGCTCGCGCGCGGCATCCATGAGCGCCGCCATCCGGCGCCGCAAGTCGTGCTCGGTCACGCCGGCGTCGGCATTCGTCAAATCATTCATGACCTTCTCGTAAACGTCTTCCTCGCCGGGCACGGTGAAATCGGATTCGACGCATTCCGAGGAATAGGCTTTGGCGTCCTCGCCCGACATGCCAAGTTTTTCCGCCGCCCACAGTCCGAGCAAGCGATTTCGCCGGGCCGCCATACGAAACAGGAGTTCCGAATCCCGGGCGAATTTCGCCTCTTCAGCTTTTTCCCGCTTGTCAAAACTGTTCATCGACAGGATCACTCTCTGGCAGTTGGGGCGCAACGGGCCCTTGCTTAGCGGCTCCCGGCACGGGAATCAACTGCGGCCAATGGCCGCTGCGACAGGCCCCGAATCGGGGCTGCCGCCGCCGGGCCGCTGCCGCCGGACCGACCGCCGCCAGGACGCAACCGGCATCCGATTGAATTGAACACCAGGATCGGTTAATGTCCGGCTTTAGTCGGGCAACCGCAGTTTTCTGCGGATTTTCTCCCGCTTCCCCCCCATACGTCGGCAGTCATGTCCCGCAGACGACAGATTTACGAAGGCAAGGCGAAAGTCATTTTCGAGGGGCCCGAACCGGGGACCCTTGTCCAACACTTCAAGGACGACGCCACCGCTTTCAACAACCGCAAGCGCGGGACGATCACCGGCAAGGGGGTCCTGAACAACCGCATTTCCGAATACCTGATGACGCGGATCGGCGAAATCGGGGTGCCAACACATTTCTTGCGCCGCCTCAACATGCGCGAGCAATTGATCAAGGAAGTCGAGATCATCCCGATCGAGGTCGTGGTGCGAAACGTGGCCGCCGGATCAATTTCAAAGCGCCTCGGCATCGCCGAAGGGACACCGTTGCCGCGTTCGATCATCGAGTGCTACTTCAAGTCCGACGAGCTCGACGATCCCATGGTGACCGAAGAACACATCACCGCCTTCGCCTGGGCATCGCCGGCGGAGATCGACGAAATCGTGTCGATGTCGCTGCGCATCAACGATTTCCTGTCCGGTCTGTTTTTCGGCGTCGGTATTCGTCTGGTCGATTTCAAGATCGAATACGGGCGGCTGTATCAGAACGACGAGGTGCGGATCGTGCTGGCCGACGAAATCAGCCCCGACAGCTGCCGGCTGTGGGACGTGAAGACCAACGAAAAGCTCGACAAGGACCGTTTCCGCCGCGATCTCGATAAGATCCCCGAAGCCTATCAGGAAGTGGCGCGCCGGCTCGGTATCCTGCCGGAAAGTGGCCCGGCGGATATCAAAGGCCCGAAGTTGATGCAATAGCGCGCACTGTGAAGGCGCGAGTTCATATCACGCTGAAGCCCGGGGTCCTCGACCCGCAGGGCAAGGCCATCCGCCAGGCGCTGGGACATCTCGGCTTCGGCGGCGTCGGTGATGTGCGCCAGGGCAAGGTTCTCGACCTCGAAATCGAGGAAACCGACCCGGAGGCGGCCCGCCGCCAGATCGAATCCATGTGCCGCAAGCTTCTTGCCAATACGGAGATCGAAGATTACGCCATCGAAATCCAGACCTGACCGGCGCACGATGGAAACCTGCCGGCGATGAGGGCCGCAGTCGTCGTTTTTCCCGGTTCCAACTGCGACCGCGACGTCGAGGTCGCGTTGCGCCAAAGCACCGGGCGCGAACCCGACCGGATCTGGCACGGCGACAGCAAATTGCCGGATGCCGACCTGATCGTGCTGCCGGGCGGTTTTTCCTACGGCGATTACCTGCGCTCGGGCGCGTTGGCGGCCCATTCGCCCATTATCCGGGAAGTGATCGCCCGCGCGCGCGCCGGCGTGCCGGTACTTGGAATTTGTAACGGATTTCAGATCCTGGTCGAGACCGGCCTGTTGCCGGGCGCCCTGTTGCGCAACGCCGATCTGCGGTTCGTTTGCCGCGACGTCCATCTCAGCGTCGAAAACGCGCAGACATTCTTTACCTCGCACTATGAAGCAGGCGCGGTGGTCCGGATTCCGGTCGCCCATCACGACGGCAACTACTTCGCCGATGCGGCAACCCTGGACGAACTCGAATCAGAAAACCGGATCGCGTTCCGCTATTGCGGCTCCGACGGCGCGGCCACGCCCGCCGCCAACCCCAACGGCTCGGCGCGCAACATCGCCGGCATCTTCAATTCCGAAAAGACCGTGCTCGGCATGATGCCGCACCCCGAACGCCTCGCCGATCCGGCATTGGGCGGCACCGACGGGAGCGCGCTCTTCCACGGCCTAACCGCCGCGCTGTCGGGCTGACATGACGGTAGTCCCCCCTGCCGTGGCGGAACCGGTCGGCGGACCCACGGGAACGCTGGATCTGGCGCGCGAATTCGGCCTCAGCGAGGGCGAGTATGGCCGCGTGTTGGAGATCCTCGGCCGCACCCCCAACCTCACCGAACTCGGAATCTTTTCGGCGATGTGGAGCGAGCATTGCTCCTACAAGTCGTCGAAGAAATGGCTGCGGACACTGCCCACCGAGGCGCCGTGGGTAATCTGCGGACCCGGTGAGAACGCGGGCGCGGTCGATATCGGCGAAGACCTGGCGGTCATCTTCAAGATGGAGAGTCACAACCACCCCTCGTTCATCGAGCCCTATCAGGGCGCCGCCACCGGCGTCGGCGGCATCCTGCGCGATGTCTTCACCATGGGCGCGCGCCCCGTCGCCAACCTCAACAGTCTTTTTTTCGGCGCGCCCGATCATCCCAGGACGCGGCACCTGGTGGCGGGCGTCGTCGCCGGCATCGGCGGCTACGGGAATTGCATCGGTGTTCCCACCGTCGGCGGACAATGCAGCTTCCATCCCAGTTACAACGGCAACATTCTGGTCAACGCGATGACCGTCGGCGTCGCGCCCAAGAACCGAATCTTCTATTCCCGGGCCGAGGGCATCGGCAACCCGGTGGTTTACGTCGGATCGAAAACCGGGCGCGACGGCATCCACGGCGCGACCATGGCGTCGGCCGAATTCGACGACGATTCCGAACAAAAGCGCCCGACCGTACAGGTTGGAGATCCGTTCACGGAAAAATTGCTGCTCGAGGCGTGTCTCGAACTGATGCAGACCAACGCCATCGTCGCGATCCAGGACATGGGGGCGGCGGGCCTCACATCGTCGGCCTTCGAGATGGCCTCCAAGGGCGGCCTTGGCATCGAACTCGACCTCGACCGGGTTCCCGCCCGCGAGGCGGCGATGTCCCCTTATGAACTGATGCTGTCCGAAAGCCAGGAACGGATGCTGATGGTGCTGCGCAGCGGACAGGAAGAAACCGCACGGCGAATCTTCGAAAAATGGGAACTCGATTTCGCGGTCATCGGCGAGCTGACCGATTCGGGCCGCATGGTGCTGCGCATGAACGGCGAGACCGCCGCCGACCTGCCGATTGCGCCCCTGGTCGGCTCGGCGCCGGAATACGACCGCCCCTGGATTCCGCGGGTCCCGGCGCAACCGGTCGAGGCCGGGGACTTACCGGCCCCCGGCGACCTCAACGCGGTGCTGCTGCAACTGGTGGCGAGCCCCGACCTTTGTTCCAAACGATGGATTTGGGAGCAATACGATCACATGGTCATGGCCGATACCGCCGGGCGGCCGGGTGGCGATGCCGCCGTGGTGCGGATCCACGGAACCAACCGGGCGCTCGCCATCACCACCGACTGCACGCCGCGCTATGTCGCCGCCGATCCGGTCCGGGGCGGAATGCAGGCGGTGGCCGAAGCCTGGCGCAACCTGACCGCAACCGGCGCGCGGCCGCTGGCGATTACCGACTGCCTCAATTTCGGCAGCCCCGAACGCGAAGACGTGATGGGCCAATTCGCGGGCGCCGTCGAAGGGTTGGCCGCAGCCTGTGCCGCCCTCGACTTCCCGGTCGTTTCGGGCAATGTGTCGTTCTACAACGAGACCAGCGGCCACGCGGTGCAGCCGACCCCCAACGTCGGCGCGGTGGGATTGATCGATGACCTGGCGGCGACCGCAACGCCCGCATTCAAATCGGATGACCGCACGCTGGTGCTGATCGGCGACACCGGGGGCCACCTTGGGGCTTCGCTGTATTTGCGCGAAATCGGGAACCGCGAGGACGGGCCGCCGCCGCCGGTCGATTGCGCCGCCGAACGCCGCAATGGTGACTTCGTGCGCGGGCTGATCGAGTCCGGCGCGATCCGCACCTGCCATGATGTGTCGGACGGCGGGGTTTTGGTGGCGGTGGCGGAAATGGTGATCGCCGGCGGCATCGGCGCCACCCTCGCCGCCCCGGAACCCCTCCCACCCCATGCGTTCTGGTTCGGCGAAGACCAGGGCCGCTATCTTGTCGCGGTGGAAGACGACGGCGCCGGGTTCGCCGCAGCCGCGCAAGAGGCGGGCGTTGCCGCCGCCGTTCTGGGCGCGATCGGCGGCGCGGCGTTGACAGTCGCGGGCGGACAGCCCATATCCATTACCGATTTGCAGGCCGCCCACGACGGCTGGCTCGACTCCTATATGTCGGCCGGGGCGACAGGCTGAACGGCACACCGGGGAGAACAGCCGATGGCAATGGATGCGACGGAAATCGAGCGTCTGATCAAGGACGGAATCCCCGACGCCGAGGTCACGATCGAGGACCTGCGCGGCGACGGCGACCATTATGCGGCGCGCGTGATTTCGCCGGCCTTTGCCGGTAAAACACGGGTCCAGCAGCACCAGATGGTTTATCAGGCGCTGCGCGGCAACATGGGCGAGGCTTTACACGCCCTCGCCCTGAGCACGGCGGCGCCGGGCGGCTGAGCGGCAAACCCACGCCCGCCAAAGGGTTGCAATTTGATCCGGGCCGGGTTGTGGTAGGACCAATTCAGGCCGGTTGAGACCGGCGGCTGGTGAAAGGATATTTTGATGAGCGACAATCCGGTCTTCGACCGTATCTCACAGGAAGTTTCGGACAACCCGGTGGTGCTGTACATGAAGGGTACGCCGGTATTTCCGCAGTGCGGTTTTTCCGCCGCGGTCGTGCAGATCCTGACCGAGACGGGCGTCAAGTTCAAAGGCGTCGATGTGCTGATGGACCCGCCGCTGCGCGAAGGCGTCAAACAGTTCTCAAACTGGCCGACGATTCCGCAGCTCTACGTCAAGGGCGAGTTCGTGGGCGGTTGCGACATTGTGCGCGAAATGTACGAGACCGGCGAACTGAAACAGTTCCTCTCCGAAAAAGGGGTGGCCGAGGCAGCCTGAATCGCATTTTCCCTGCGATACGAAAAAAGGGGCCGCAATGCGGCCCCTTTGTCTTGTGCCCGCGCTCGACGCCGGAACCGCGATCAGGCGCCGAAACGGCCTTTCAGCACATCGAGTCCGGCCTGATAGATACCGGCAAACATGCCCACCATTTCGGTCTCGACCTCCGCCGCGCAATCGAATGTGCTGGTCCACTCGACGCGCGCCCTGCCAGTGCCTTCTTCGAAGACGCGAATGTTTCCGAGGTAGTTCTCCACCGGGATCGGGGCCTCGAGAAAATTGTAGCTGTAATAGCGTTCGGCATCGGACCGCGCGACTTGTTCCTCGCGCAGATTGGCTCCATTTTCGAGGGCGCACACGCGAATGCTCCCCGCCGTATCGCCAGCCTTTCCCGGTTCAAGGTCGCTGGTCGTGATGGCGGGATGCCACCCTGCAATGCCGCCGAATTCCCCGGCCACTTTCCAAACCGCTTCCGCCGAACCGTCGATCACGGCCCTCGCCGATACTTTCGCCATGGGCATTCCTTTCAAGGGTTACCGGGTATTCCTGCGGCGCGCCGCCGCGCCTAGGTTAACGCCTTATCGGCGGCCTCGACGCGTATCGGCCTGACAATTCGGTGAAGTGCGCGTGAGAAAACAAAAAAGCCGCGAATCCCGCGGCCTCTTGCAATGCTTCGCCCGGAAGCGGCTTAGCGCGAGTAGAACTCGATCACCAGGTTGGGTTCCATCATGACCGGATAGGGAACGTCGGCGAACTTCGGTACGCGCACGAACGTGCCCTTCATCTTCGAGTGATCGACATCGATATAGTCGGGAACGTCACGCTCCGCCAGTTCCGAGGCTTCGATCACCACGGCGAGCTGCTTGGATCTGTCGCGCACCTCGATCACGTCGCCTTCCTTGACCTTGTAGCTCGGGATGTTGACGCGTTTGCCGTTGACCTTGACGTGGCCGTGGTTGACGAACTGGCGCGCGGCGAACACGGTCGGCACGAACTTCATGCGGTAAACGACGGCGTCAAGACGGCGTTCCAGCAGGCCGATCAGGTTTTCCGAGGTGTCGCCGCGGCGGCGCACGGCCTCCTTGTAGGTCCGCAGAAACTGCTTTTCGGTGATGTTGCCGTAATACCCGCGCAGCTTCTGCTTGGCCATCAGGTGGATTCCGAAATCGGACGGTTTGCGGCGCCGCTGGCCGTGTTCGCCGGGACCGTATTCTTTCATGTTGACCGGGCTCTTGGGCCGGCCCCACAGGTTCTCACCCAACCGCCTGTTGATCTTGTACTTCGACTTGATTCGCTTGCTCATTCGCTCCGCCTGGCTCGCACCCGCAACCTAACGGGTCGGCCCCGCAGTGCGGCCGCCCGGTTTGGGCGCGCTATATATAGCGGCGGAGAAGGCGTTGTCAAACCCGGCGGCGCCGCCGGCGATCTCGGTTGAGGCGGTTTTTTAGTTATATTTCAAACCGTTAGGCTTATCGCCACCGGCCTCAACCGAACCCCTTGACCCAGGCCGCAACTTTTTCGCCGATCTCGTGCGGGAAATCCTCGGCAATGTAATGGCCGCTTTCGCCAAGGAACACGGTCTCGAGATTGGCGAAGCGGGCTTCGCACAAACGCACGGTTTCCTCGGGCACGATCGCGCCCGGTTTGGCCCAGAACAGCAGTTTCGGCACCTTCGAGGCGCCGAGCTTGGCGACGTAGTCCTCGATGATGACGGCGACGTCGGCGGGCTCGCCCTCGATGGGCAGTTCCTGCGGCCATACCCACAGCATCTTCCGCTTGGCCGGGTCGCAGTGGGGCTCGAGGTAGGCCTCCATTTCCGCTGCGCTGAGGTCGCGGTGAATGCCGTAGGGTAGCACCTCCTCCATGAACACGTTCTTGTTGACGATAAGGTCCCAGCCCGCGTCCGGCGTGCGGAAGGCCTTGAAGCCTTCGAGCAGATCCTGGGGCCAGTCGTCCCAGCTATCGAACGTGCGCACGAACGTTTCCCACAAGGCAATACCGCGAATGTCGGCCTCGTGCTGCATCGCATAGTTGAGGCCGATGCCGCCGCCCCAGTCGTGCAGCAACAGCACGACATTCTTGAGGCCGAGTTCGGTGATGAATTGTTCGACGTAACGGTAGTGCGTCAAATACCGGTAATCGATGTCGGGCTTGTCGGATTTGCCGTGCCCGATCAGGTCGGGGGCAACGCAACGGCCGAGCGGCAGAAGGTGCGGGATGATATTGCGGTACATGTAAGACCAGGTCGAATTCCCGTGCAGACAAAGAAACGTCAAACCGTCTTCGCCAGGCTCGCCTTCGTCGATGTAGTGCATGGTCGCACCGCCGACGTCGATGAACTTCGAGTCGAACGGATAATCGGCCGAAAACGGTCCCTGGCCTGTCATCGCAATTTCCTCAGTTTGGGTGCGCGCGGTCTTCACGCCCGGTCCGCCCAGATGAGCCCGGCGCGATTGCAAACGCAAACGAATTATTCGCCGGTGCCGCCGCGTCCGCGAAGCCGCGTGAGCGCCGTAATCATGCCGCGGAAGGTCCGCACCTCCTGTTCGGTTAATTCGGTGCGCTGCAGCATGTTACGGATATTGCGGACCATGGTCGGCGCCTTTTCCGGCGGATACAGGAAACCGCCGCGGTCGAGTTCCGCTTCGAGATGGGCGAACAGGCCCACCATGTCGGCCTTTGCCGCTGGCCCGGTGGGGCCGGGCTCGAAGGCGCTGGCGGGCGTCCGGTCGCCGGCCCGGAACCACTCGTAGCCCACCAGAAGCACGGCCTGCGCCAGGTTGAGCGACGCAAACGCGGGGTTGACGGGCACCTGGAGGATGGTGTCGGCGAGCACGACATCGTCGTTGTCGAGGCCCGCGCGTTCGGGCCCGAACAGGATGCCTGAGCGCCGCCCGGCGGCGAGAGCCGCGCGCATCTCGCCGGCCGCCCCGTTCGGTGTCACGACGCGCTTGCGCATGTCGCGGCCGCGCGCCGTCGCCGCATAGACGTGCTGCAAGTCGGCAATCGCCGTTTCGGTGGAATCGAAAAGTCTTGCGCCCTCGACCACCGAATTGGCGCCCGAAGCCGCACTCGCTGCCTTGTCGCTGGGCCAGCCGTCGCGCGGCCGCACGAGGCGCAAATCCGTCAGCCCGAAATTGAGCATGGCACGTGCGGCGGTGCCGATGTTTTCGCCCAGTTGCGGTTCCACCAGAACGATTACCGGCTCGCCGAGAACGGAGGTTTGCGAGGAATCGGTTCCGGCCATGCCGGGCGCCTAGGGCAAAACCAGATTGACCGGAATCGCCAAGGGCGATTCATCAATCTGGTGAGTTTGCTCTGCCTGGTTCGCATAGAGCGGATTCACGCGGTTGATCGGGTCCACGCGGGGGGGCGGATCAACCACGATCCGCTCTAGGGCTCGTAGTGCCAGGTGGTGCCCTCGGGCCCGTCTTCCAGCACAATGCCTTGCGCGGCGAGCCGGTCGCGGATGCGGTCGGACGCCTCGAAGTTTTTTTCCTTCCGGGCCGCAGCGCGTTCGGCCTTGTCGCGCTCGATCTGTTCCACCGTCAACGCCGTCTCCGGAGGCAGCCAAGAAAACCAATCGGCCTTCGTATTCTGCAACACGCCGAGTACTTTCCCGGCTGCGCGTAGAGCGGCCTCGCGTTCGAGCGCGGGTCCGCCCGACGCCGGGGCCTCGATTTCATCGGCAAGCCGGTCCATCGCCGCAATGGCACCGGGGGTGTTGAGGTCTTCGTCAAGTGCGGCGTCGAACCCGGCGAGCCCATCCTCGGCCGGATGGGACGGTTCGTCGCCCCACGCCGACGGCATCAAACGGTACCAGCGGTGCAATTTTTTCCAGGCCTCGGCAAGCCGCACTTTGGTCCAGTCCAACGGTTGCCGGTAATGGGTCATCAGCAGCGCGAGCCGGATGGCCTCGCCGGGCGCGCGTTTGAGCAGATCGCGGACCAGGACAACGTTGCCGATCGATTTCGACATCTTCTCGCCGTCCACGGTCAGATAGCCGTTGTGAAGCCAATAATTCGCCAGCGGCCCGCCGTGGGCGCAACGGCTTTGCGCGATTTCGTTTTCGTGGTGGGGAAAAATCAGATCGGCGCCGCCGCCGTGAATGTCGAACGGCTGTCCGAGGTGCTTGCGGCTCATGGCCGAGCATTCGATGTGCCAACCCGGCCGCCCCCGCCCCCACGGGCTGTCCCAGCCCGGCAGCTCGGGGGTCGAGGGTTTCCACATCACGAAATCGGCCGCGTCTTTTTTGTACGGCGCGACATCGACACGCGCGCCAGCGATTTGTTCGTCGCGGTTGCGGCCCGACAGCGCGCCGTAGCCGGGCATCGAGGGCACATGAAAAAGAACATGCCCGTCGGCTTCGTAAGCATGACCGCGCGCGATCAGTGTTTCGATCAATTCGATCATTTCCGGAATATGGTCTGTCGCCCGCGGTTCGATATCGGGCGCGAGAACGCCAAGCGCTTCCATGTCGGCGTGAAAGGCGGCGGTGGTCTTTTGCGTAATCTCAGAAATATCGACGCCGGATTCGGCGGCCGCGGCGTTGATCTTGTCGTCCACGTCGGTGATGTTGCGGGCATAGGTGACGTGGCCGTAGCGGCGCTTCAACAACCGGTACACCATGTCGAACACGACGATGGCGCGCGCGTTGCCGATGTGGGCGTAGTCGTAAACTGTCGGCCCGCACACATACATGCGCACATGCGACGGGTCCTCCGGATTGAACGGCTCTTTCGCGCGCGTCAGCGTGTTGTAGAACTGCAACGTCATCGGCGGCGCCAAGACTGGTTGCTCACGCGGTTTCGCCGCGCAGCCGCGCCGCCGCCCGGTCGGGATCGATCAACGGCAGCAGGCGCTTCATTTCCGGTCCCTGGTCGCGCCCGGTGAGCGCACGCCGCAAGGGACGGTAAAGCGCCTTGCCGCTCGCCCCGGTAGCGGCGGTGACCGCCTTCGTCCATTCGCCCCAGGTTTCGGCGGACCAGCGCCCCTGAGGCAGCAACGCGGCGGCACGGGCGGTGAAGTCTTGGTCGTCGATGGCCGGTTCGATCGGTTCGTGAACGATGTGCCACCACTCCAGCGCCTCGGCCAGCGTGGCGAGATTGGGCTGTACCGCGTTCCAAAAATCTTCGCCGATGTGTGCCAGGTCGAAGCCCGCCAGCCGGACGCGGGCGGACGCGAACGGCATGTCGTGCAGGTACCGTGCATTGAGTTGTGCCAGAACCGCAGGATCGAACATGGCCGGCGATTTGGCGATTTTCGAAAGGTCGAAGTCGCGCAGCAATTCAATCACCGAGAACCGGTTTTCGATCGCGTCCGAGGTGCCGATCCGGGCGAGATAGCTGGCAAGCGCCATCGGTTCCATTCCCGCCGCCCGCAGGCTCCGCAAAGTGATCGATCCCAGGCGTTTCGACAGCGGCTCCCCGCCGGGCCCGGTCATCAGACCATGATGAGCAAAGATGGGCGGCCGCGCACCGATCGCCTCGAACATCTGAATTTGTGCCGCCGTATTCGAGATGTGATCCTCACCGCGCACGATCAGGCTGACACCCATCTGGATGTCGTCCACGACCGATGAAAGGAGATACAGCGGCCGCCCGTCGCCGCGTATCAATACAGGATCGCTCAGGGACGCCGCATCAATCGAGAGCGGTCCGTGGATGCCGTCGTCCCATTCTACCGCCCGGCCGTCAAGCTTGAAGCGCCAGTAGGGAGCGTGGCCGTCGGCCTCGAGCTGCTTGCGCTGACCGGCGGTGAGGTCCAGCGCCGCGCGGTCATAGATCGGCGGTTTGCTGGCGGCGAGAAGCGCCTTTCGCTTGAGCGCAAGTTCTTCCGCCGTTTCATAGCAGGGATAGACGTGGCCGCTTTCGCGCAGGCGTCCGAACGCCTCCTCGTATTCGCCAAGGCGCGCGGATTGGCGCTCTTTTCGGTCCCAGTCGATGCCGAGCCATTCGAGATCTTCGTCGATGGCGGCAGCAAACGCGTCCTTCGAACGTTCCGTGTCGGTATCGTCCAATCGCAGTATGAACGAGGCCGCATGTTCGCGCGCATAGAGATAGTTGATTAGCGCCGTGCGGGCGTTGCCGACATGCAGATAACCGGTAGGACTGGGTGCGAAACGAACGGACATGGGCGCCTACGACCTTTCCCGGAACGCGTTGGTAATCGGATAACGGCGGTCGCGGCCGAAAGACCGCCGCGACAGTTTCACGCCGGGCGGCGCCTGGCGCCGTTTGTACTCGGCGACATAAACCATGCGGGCAATCTCGCGCACGGTCTCGATGCCATGGCCGCGCGCGGCGATTTCCGCAAACGAGAGCTCGTGCTCGATCAATCCTTCGAGGATGTCGTCGAGTTGGTCGTAAGGCGGCAGCGTGTCTTCGTCTTTCTGGCCGGGTTTGAGTTCCGCCGAGGGCGCCTTGGTCATGATGTTATCCGGAATGGGGGCGCCTTCGGGCCCGAGGCCACCGGCCGGGCGGTTCCTGTTGCGCCAGGCGGCGAGCTCGTACACCGTTGTCTTATAGACGTCCTTGAGCACCGAATAACCGCCCGAAAGATCACCATAAAGAGTTGCATAGCCGACCGACATTTCGGACTTGTTGCCGGTCGTCAACAGCATGTAGCCGAACTTGTTGCTGATCGCCATCAGAATGACGGCGCGCGAACGCGCCTGCACGTTTTCTTCGGTGGTGTCGGCGGAGTGACCGGCAAACATGTCGGACAAAATGCCGGAAAAAGCGTCGACCGGCGGACCGATCGGCACCGTGTCGATGCGCACGCCCAAAAGCTGCGCGCACCCCGCAGCATCGTCGAGGCTTTCCTGCGAGGTCACTGCGGACGGCATCACAACGCAGTGCACCCGTTCGGCCCCCAGCGAATCGACGGCAACCGCCGCCGTGAGCGCCGAATCGATGCCGCCTGAAAGGCCGAGCACGATGCCCGGAAATCCGTTCTTGCGGACATAATCGCCGAGCCCCGCCATCATCGCGAGATAAAGGGTCTCAAGGCGCGGGGCCTCGGGCTCGATGATCCCGGGCGCGCAGCACCAGCCGCCGCCGCCCTTCGACCATTCAGTCAGCACTTCGCTGTCGCGCCAGCCCGGCAACTGCACCACGATCTCGCCGTCGCTTCCGGTCACAAACGAGGTGCCGTCGAAAACCAGTTCGTCCTGGCCGCCGGTCTGGTTTGCATAGATCAGCGGCAGGCCCGAGTCGCGAGTGCGTCCTGCCGCGTGGCTGCGGCGCTCGCCGTGTTTGTCGGCCTCGAACGGCGATCCGTTGAGGACGATCAGGATCTCGGCGCCCTGGTCCGCCAGCGCCATCGCCGGGGCCTCGACCCACATGTCTTCGCAGATCAACAGGCCCAGTGAGATACCGCGCCACACCACCGGCTCGGGCAGCGGCGCGCCCACGAAGACCCGCATTTCGTCGAACACGCCATAGTTCGGCAGGCTGTGCTTGTAGCGGATCGCCACGATTTCACCGCCGTCGAGCAGCAGCGCCGAATTATGAAGGTTTCCGCCTTCCCGCCACGGGGCGCCCGTGATCAGCGCCGGACCGCCGTCGGCGGTCTCCGCGGCAAGGGCACGAACCGCCGCCTCGGTGCGGTCGAGAAAGGCCGCCCGCAGGACCAGATCCTCGGGCGGGTACCCGGTCACGAACAATTCGCTCGACACCACGAGGTCGGCCCCAAGATCTGCGCCCGAACGCCGCGCCGCGCGCAAGAGTTCGATATTGCCGTCTATATCGCCGACGGTGGGGTTTTGCTGGGCCAGCAGGATGTTCAATCGCTCGGTCATGACAGGACGGTGAGGGGCCAAAGATCGGATCGCGGTGCCCGGTCGCAGGCGCCGCCACCGCGCCGGTTTGTCGGCCGCGGCGGTCCATCTATAATTGGCGCGACCCTGCCAATCAACTTGACTTGGAGCCCGCCTGTGACCGCGTTACCCAATTCCAACCGCCGCATCGCCCTTGCCAACCGGCCGGCCGGCGCGCCGCAACCGGACAATTTCCGCCTCGAGGAGGTGCCCTTCCCCGATCCCGAACCGGGTGAAGTGCTGGTGCGGGGGCTCTTTCTCTCGGTCGATCCCTATATGCGGGGCCGGATACGTGACGTCAAATCCTATGCCCCGCCGGTGGCGGTGGGCGGGACGATGCCGGGCGGCGCGGTCGGCGAAGTGGTGCGCTCGCGCGACCCGGCGTTTGCGCCCGGCGATTTGGTCGTGGGCGACCTCGGCTGGCAGGAATTTGCCGCCGCGCCGGCGAAGGCGTTGCGCAAGGTGCCGCCCGAGGTCCAGCCGGTATCGCTGGCACTGGGCGTGCTCGGCATGCCAGGGCTCACGGCCTATTTCGGGCTGCTCGAGGTGGGCGCGGCGAAGGCGGGCGAGACCGTCGTGGTGTCGTCGGCCTCGGGCGCGGTTGGAGCTGTGGTCGGCCAGACCGCCAAGATCAAGGGCTGCCGCGCAGTCGGCATCGCCGGTTCCGACGAAAAGGTCGCCTATTGCCTTGACGAACTCGGTTTCGACGCGGCGATCAACTACAATACCGGACCCGACATCGGCGGCGCGCTGAAGAAGGCGTGCCCCGACGGTATCGACGTCTACTTCGATAATGTCGGCGGACCGATAACGGACGCGGCCTTGCTGGGCCTCAACGAACGCGCGCGTGTCGCCGTGTGCGGACAGATTTCAGGCTATAACAGCGAAACCGCCGAGATGGGTCCACGGCTTCTGTGGCAGTTGATCGTCAAGCGTGCCCGCATCGAAGGATTCCTGATTTTCGATTATGCCAAACGCTATGACGAGGCGCTGCGCGATCTTGGCGAATGGGTGCAGGACGGGCGTATCAAATTCCGCGAAGATATTGCCGAGGGTCTGGAACACGCGCCGGAAGCCTTCATCGGCATGCTGGCGGGCCGCAATTTCGGAAAACAACTGGTGCGGCTGGCGCGGTGAGCGGCGCCGCGCCCAACGCCGCTACGAATCGTGCGGCAGCAGGAACTCGCGTCCGACCTTGACCGACAATTCGCCGTCGTAGCCGACGATATCGGCGGTGGCATAGGTTTCATCCCAGCGCTCGGGCAGAAACGAACCCGTGCCGATGACGTTGATCGGCGCAGCGACGCTGGCCATCACCTTGCACTTTGCCGGCCCGAAGCCGGAACTTGCGACGATTCGCACGACGCCGAAACCGTCCCGGTCGAGCGAATCGCGCAGGTGATAGATCGCCGCCGCGGTGACGCCGGTGCCGACCAGCATGCGCAACTCCGGTTCGGAGCGGTACTGGCGCACCGCGTCAGGAACATGGCGTTCGAGCACGGCATAGGATTTGGCGGTATCGAGTCCCTCGACGAAGCGGCCGCCATGGGTGTCGAGGCGCACGGCCAGCTTTCCGGCGGACGCCAGGTCCGGGAATCGACGGCAAACTTCAAGCGAGTCGGAGATCTCGCGCCCGTAGTAATCGACCAGGATCGTCAATGGCTCGTCGGGAAAAGATTCGTGAAACATTTCCGCTGCCCGCACCGTCGAACCGGCATAGACGATCAGTGCGTGTGGCATGGTGCCGAGGCCCTGTTCGTTACCGAAATAATGCGCGGTGGCATCGGTCGAATTGCCGATGAAACCGATCGCGCCGACCTCGTTCTGGGCCGCGGCCGAGCCGACACTGGCGGCATAGGCCATCAACTCGGCCATATCGGCGCCCGCACAGTGGCGCGCGTCCATCGCCATAAACGCGACCTTGGGTAGGTCGCGACACATCGAGTAGGCGTTGTAAGCCGCGACGCACGGCGCACCCAGGTTTTGCAACAGCAGAGTTTCGAGATCGACAAGGTGCGACAGCGGCCCCGAAATGTAGATCAACGGTTCGCCGGCCCCGACCCAGTCGCCCTCCTGGTATTGCAACTCGATGTCGAAGGCGGTGCCGCGCACCCTCGCCGCCTCCTCCAGGAGCTCGACCATCAGCCGCGGCGTGAACACCACCGGGCGGCGCATGAACAGGGCATAGGTGGCGCGTTTGTCGCCGTAGCGTTCGACCAGCGCTCTGGTGCGTTTGAAATAATGATCGGTGAGGCTGGCGATCGCCTCTTCCGAGCGCAGGGCAGCGACGGACATGGGAGTACCTTGGTCTAAATGGCCTTTGCGAAACGGTCGGCAGCTTTGCCGTTGCGGCGGTCTTTCAGCATATCCGACAACAGAAACGCGAGTTCGAGACTTTGTTGCGCATTGAGGCGCGGATCGCAATGGGTGTGGTAACGATCGCCCAGGTTCTGTTCGGTGATGTCCTGCGCCCCGCCCAAGCACTCGGTCACGTCCTGGCCCGTCATTTCGAAATGGACGCCGCCGGGATAGGTACCCTCGGCGGCATGAATGGCAAAGAAACTGCGGACCTCCGACAGAATCTGATCGACATGGCGGGTCTTGTAGCCGTTGGTCGATTTGATAGTGTTGCCGTGCATCGGATCGCACGCCCACACAACGACGCGGCCTTCGCGCTCGACTGTGCGAATAAGGGTCGGCAATTTTGCGTCCACATTGTCGGCGCCCATGCGCACGATCACCGTCATCCGCCCAGGCTCGTTCGCCGGATTGAGGGTGTCGATCAGGCGCAACAATTCGTCCGCTTCCAACGACGGGCCGGCCTTCACCGCCACCGGGTTGCCGATGCCGCGCATGAATTCGACGTGCGCCCCGTCGAGCTGCCGGGTGCGGTCGCCAATCCACAGCAGATGGGCAGAGGTGTCGTACCATTCGCCACTGGTCGAATCGATGCGCGTCATCGCCTGCTCATATCCCAGGAGCAGCGCCTCGTGCGAGGTAAAGAAATCGGTCTCCCGCAGGGCCGGGCTGGTTTCGGCGGTCATGCCGCAGGCTTCCATGAAGTCGAGCGACTCGGTGATGCGATCGGCCAGCTCCTGATAGCGTTCGCCTTGAGCACTGTTTTCGACGAAGCCCAAATTCCAGCCATGGACCCGGCGCAACGCCGAATAACCGCCGTGCGAAAAGGCACGAATCAGGTTGAGCGTCGAAGCCGACATGAGGTAGGCCTGCAACAGGCGCTCCGGATCGGGCGCGCGCGCCTTAGGCGTGAATTCGATTCCGTTGATGATGTCGCCGCGGTAACTCGGCAGTTCGGCGCCGTCGCGCGATTCGGTCGCTTCGCTGCGCGGTTTTGCGAACTGGCCGGCGATGCGTCCCACTTTGACCACCGGGCGGGCAGCGCCGAAGGTCATCACCACCGCCATCTGCAAAAGCACCCGGAAAGTGTCGCGGATATTGTCGGGATGGAACTCGGCAAAACTTTCCGCGCAGTCGCCGCCCTGGAGCAGGAACGAACGGCCCGCGGCGACGTTGGCAAGATCCCGGCGCAGCTGGCGCGCCTCGCCCGCGAACACCAGCGGCGGATAGGTGCGGAGCCGGCTTTCGACCGCGGCCAGTGCGCCGGTGTCCGGATAGTCCGGTTGCTGGCGGATGGGAAGACCGCGCCACCTTTCGGGGGTCCAGTTGGCTGCCATTTCGGTACAATCGCTGAATTCGGGCCCCGATGTATAGGCCCTCGGCTCCCGATTTGCCAGCCCGGAAGTGAGGCGAAAGGGGCCTGAGCGGAATCGCCGAGAGCGGTCCTCTCTATCCGGTGTCATGGCCCCGACTGGTGCAAAGGAACGGTTTCACGGGCGCCGCCGCGCCGGGCGGTCGAACAGCGGCACGCTCTTGTGGCGGAACGGGATGATCAGGATGGCGCCCGCCACGAAGCCGCCGATGTGGGCCCAGAACGCAGTGCCGCTGTCGGCGTCGTAGAAGACCGTCACCGCGGCGACCTGAAAAGCGATCCACATGCCGAGCACCAGCCACACCGGCATCGGCCAGGTGCGGAAGATGATCAGCACCCACACCCGGCGCCGCGGGTGCAGCATGAGGTAGGCGCCAAGCACCCCCGAAATCGCACCGCTGGCGCCGATCACCGGCACGTTGGAGGCGGGATCGGCGACAACCTGCGTCAGGCCCGCCACCACCGCACACAAGGCATAGAATGCCCCAAACCGTCCATGACCCATCGAATCCTCGACGTTGTCGCCGAATATCCAGAGATAAAGCATGTTGCCGAACAGGTGCCAGAAGCCCGTGTGCAGGAACGCCGACGTCAACAGCGTCATCCATGCCGGCACCAGATACAGATCCGCCGGCAGTTGCGCCTGACCCGTCAGCACACTGGGAACGATCCCGAGTCCCAGGACCAGAGCGTGCCCTTCGCGCCCGCCAAGATCGGACTGCATCAGGTAGATGACGACGCAGATGCCGATCAACGCCACCGTCACATATTGAAACGGTATTCGGTGGCGCGGGTTGCGGTCGTAGAGCGGCAGAAAAACCATGTTCTGGTTACGGCTATTGCGGGCGCACACGACGCCCTATGGTGGGGCCGGGCAAGCTTAACCGGAGACACCGGCTATGATTTCAGCGGACGAACGGTACCAGAAAAAACGGACCCGCGTGTTGGGCCGCGAGATGGCCTACATCGAAGAAGGCAGTGGCGATCCGATCGTGTTTCTGCACGGCAACCCGACCTCGTCGTATTTGTGGCGCAACGTAATCCCCCATCTGAGCGGACTGGGCCGCTGCATCGCGCCCGACCTGATCGGCATGGGCGATTCGGACAAATTGCCGGACAGCGGGCCGGATTCGTATGGTTTTGCCGAGCACGCGGCGCATCTCGATGGGTTGCTCGATGCGCTCGACGTGCGCGAGCGCGTGGTGTTCGTCGTGCACGACTGGGGCTCGGCGCTGGGGTTTCACTGGGCGTTCCGCCACCAGGACGCGGTGCAGGGAATTGCCCACATGGAGGCGCTGGTGCGAACGCTTTCGTGGGCCGACTGGCCGGAGGCCTCGAAGGACCTGTTTCAGGCGTTTCGTTCGGATGCCGGCGACAAAATGATCCTTGAGAAAAACATCTTCGTCGAACGGGTGCTGCCGGGTTCGGTTCTGCGAAAGATGACGGACGAGGAAATGGCCGTCTACCGGCGCCCCTATCTCGAATCCGGCGAATCGCGCCGGCCGATGCTAACCTGGCCGCGCCAATTGCCAATCGACGGCGAACCGGCCGACGTTTGCCGGATCGTCGAAGATTACATGGGCTGGCTGCCGCAATCGGCGGTGCCGAAACTGTTCGTCAACGCCGATCCCGGCGCCATCATCCAGGGTCCGGTGCGCGACTTCTGCCGCACCTTCGCCAACCAGCACGAGGTCACGGTCAAGGGCATCCATTTCATCCAGGAAGATTCGCCGGACGACATCGGTGAAGCGGTCGCGGCGTTCGTGCGCGGCCTCAGGGAGTAAGCTGCGACGAACTCATTCAGCCGCCGCCTTGGCCGGCTCGATCTTTTCGCGCATGGTGATGAATTCTTCCGCCGCCGTCGGATGGATGCCGATCGTGGAATCGATCTGCGCTTTGGTTGCCTTCATCTTGATGGCAATCGCGATGCCCTGAATGATCTCGGGCGCATCGGGACCGACCATGTGGGCCCCCAGCACGCGCCCGGTGGCGGCCTCGACCACCAGCTTGGTCATGGTGCGTTCATCGCGCCCGGTGAGCGTGTGCCGAAGCGCCCGGAACGTCGAACGGTAGATATCAATGTCGCCGTAGGCTGCGCGCGCATCCGCCTCCGGGAGACCGACGACAGCGATGGCGGGCTGGCTAAAGACGGCATGGGGGACATCGGCGTGATCCATCCGGCGCGGATTGCCGCCGAACACGGTTTCCGCGAAACAGAGCCCTTCGTTGAGAGCGACGGGCGTGAGATTGACGCGGTTGGTGACGTCGCCAACCGCATAGATATTCTCGACCGAAGACCGCGACCATTCATCGACCCGGATCGCACCGACATCATCGACGGCAACTCCCAGGTCTTCGAGGCCAATACCATCGGTATTGGGCCGGCGCCCGGTCGCAAACATCACCACGTCGGTTTCGATGACATCGCCAGTGGTGAAGGTAGCCGAGAGCGCGCCGTCCGTTTTCACGATTTCGGTCAGATTGGTGTTGACGCGGAGATCAATGCCCTTTTTACGCAGCTCTGCGCCCATGACGTCGCGCACGTCGTCGTCGAAACCGCGCAAGATCCGGTCGCGGCGATAGAGCTGCACCACTTCGCTGCCGAGACCGTTGAAGATACCTGCGAATTCAAGCGCGATGAAACCGCCGCCGACGATCACGACCCGGCGTGGGCGTTCAACGAGATGAAACGCTTCGTTCGACGAGATCGCATGTTCGATGCCGGGAATCTCGGGCATCACCGGGCGGCCGCCGGTCGCAATCAGGATGGTTTCCGCCGTCACGGTCTTGCCGTCGATGGCAATCGTATGGGCGTCCACCATGCGGCCCGTGCCGTTCAGTATCTCAACGCCCGCATCCGTCAAAAGCCGGATGTAGATTCCGTTGAGACGGTCGATTTCCCGGTCCTTGTTCTCGATCAGGCGCGTCCAGTCGTGTGTGATATCGCCGACGCTCCAGCCGTACGCGGCGGCGTCCTCGAAGTCCTCGGCGAAGTGGGACGCATAGACCAGTAGCTTTTTCGGGATACAGCCACGGATGACGCAGGTGCCGCCGACGCGGTAGTTCTCACACACCGCCACACGGGCGCCGTGGCTGGCGGCAATGCGGCTTGCGCGCACCCCGCCGGAGCCCGCGCCGATCACAAACAGATCGTAGTCAAATTCGCTCATCCGCCCAGTGCCTCTAAGGGTTCAATTCCGACATTCGGCGCTGATGGAACTGGCGTCAAATGCCGGATTTGAACCGTGGAAAATTGTCAGACTGGTGGTGTCGGCTGACATTGAGGGAGCGAAAGATCGCAACCGCACCACTAGGAATCGAGGCCGCCGATGCAAAGGTATTTCACTTCGACATATTCCTCGATGCCGTGGTGGGATCCTTCGCGGCCGATGCCCGATTCCTTCATGCCGCCGAACGGTGCGACTTCGGTCGAGATAATGCCTTCGTTAATCCCGACCATGCCGTACTCGAGGGCTTCGGCCACGCGCCAGATGCGGCCGATGTCGCGGCTGTAGAAGTAGGAGGCAAGACCGTATTCCGTATCGTTGGCCATCTGGACCGCTTGGTCTTCGGTCTCGAAAAGGAACAGAGGCGCCAGTGGCCCGAATGTTTCTTCGTGGGCCACCGCCATGTCGGGAGTTACGTCGGACAGGATGGTCGGTTCGAAAAATGTCCCGCCGTTGGCGTGGCGGCCGCCGCCAAGGACAACTTGCGCGCCCTTGGCCACGGCGTCGGCGATGTGCGCCTCCACCTTCTCGACCGCCGCCATGTCGATCAAGGGCCCCTGATCGGTTTCGCCAAGAAGGCCGTCACCGACGCGAAAGGCCGCAACCGCCTCGCTCAGTTTCGCCGTAAACGCCTCGTAGACGCTGTTCTGAACCAGGACGCGGTTGGCGCATACACAGGTTTGACCGGTATTGCGATACTTGGAGGCAATCGCGCCCTTGACCGCCGCATCGAGATCGGCGTCGTCGAAAACGATGAACGGGGCGTTGCCACCGAGTTCGAGCGAGATTTTTTTGACGGTTCCCGCGCACTGCGCCATCAGTTGCTTACCGACGCCGGTTGATCCGGTGAACGAGAGCTTGCGCACAACCGGGTTCGACGTCAGTTCGCCGCCGATGGCTTGTGACGACCCGGTGATGACACTGAGGATCCCCGCCGGCACGCCTGCGCGCTCGGCGAGTTCGGCAAGTGCCAGCGCCGAAAACGGTGTCGACGAAGCCGGTTTGACGATCATCGGGCAACCCGCGGCGAGTGCGGGCCCCGCCTTGCGGGTAATCATTGCGGCGGGGAAGTTCCAGGGTGTGATCGCTGCCGTCACACCGACGGGTTCCTTGACGACGACGATACGCCGGTCGGGAAACGGGGACGGGATGGTGTCACCGTAAAGGCGCTTTCCTTCTTCGCCGAACCATTCGATGAACGATGCGGCATAGGCGATTTCGCCCTTCGATTCGGCCAGCGGTTTGCCTTGTTCGGCGGTCATCAGCACGGCCAGGTCTTCCTGGTTTTCCATCATCAGGTGGAACCAGCGCCGCAGGATTTGCGCCCGCCCCTTGGCCGGCAACGCCCGCCAGGCCGGGTAAGCGGCAGCGGCAGCGTCAATGGCACGGCGGGTTTCGGCGGCCCCCATCTTCGGGACCGTGCCCAGCTTTTCGCCAGTCGCCGGGTTGGTGACTTCGAGGGTGGCGGCATCGTCGGCGTCGCTCCACGCGCCGCCGAGGTAGCACTGTTGGCGCAACAGTCGTGGATCGGTGATTTTCATGGTACCAACTTTCGAAACTACAGTGCCGCCAATATAGGACTGTGGTGGCGCTCTGTTAACCACGCACCAGAGTCCGTCAGGCCGGGACCGGCCGGGCAAGCCCGCGTTCGTCGATAGGCCAGTGAATCAAGGCCGCCGCCACGCCCAAAGCGGCCGCGAGCCACCAGACGACGGTGTAGCCGCCGGTGGCGTCGAACAGGATCCCGCCCAGCCACACACCGAAAAACGATCCCACCTGATGGCCAAGGAAGACCACGCCGATCAGCAAACCGAGGTACTGGACCCCGAAGACCTGGGCGACAATGCCGCTGGTGAGCGGCACAGTGCCCAGCCACATAAGTCCCATTGCGGAAGCGAAGATAATGGCGTTGGTCGGCGTCTGCGGCGCCAGCACGAAGGCGACAATGGCAATCGAACGCAGCAGGTAAAGGGCGCTCAACAACCCTTTCTTGCTGAAGCGGTCGCCCAGCATTCCGCAGGAAAACGACCCGAAGATGTTAAAAAACCCGATCGCCGAGAGCGCCGTCGCCGCAATGCCGGCCGAAAACCCGGCGTCGGTCAAATAGGCCGGCAAATGGACGGCGATAAACATGACCTGAAATCCGCACACGAAAAAGCCCGCGACCAGGAGCCGGTAGCCGCGGTGCGAGACCGCCTCGCGCCACGCCGCGCGGGCATTGAAGGCGGGTTTGGCCGGATCGGAGGAGACAATGTTTCGCCCGCGCAATCCGAGCGCGAGCGGCACCATGATCAATGCGATCGCGCCCAGGCCGACGAACGCGCCTTGCCAGCCGTAGGCGGCAAGCAGGGACTGGGCAATCGGGACCATCGCGAATTGGCCGACCGAGCCGCCGGCGCTGACGATGCCAAAGGCAAGGCCTTGGCGATGCTTGGGCACCACTCGGCCGACGGCGCCGAGCACCACGGCGAAACTGGTGGCGCTGAGGCCGATGCCGACCAGAAGGCCCGCGGTCACGTCCATTGCCAACGGCGTCAGCGCCTGCGCCATCAGCATCACACCCAGCCCATACAGGACCCCGCCGACGGCGATCACCCGGCCCGATCCATAGCGGTCGGCGATGACGCCGGCAACCGGCTGGGCCAGACCCCACAAAAGGTTCTGTATTGCCAAGGCGAAGGCAAGAGCCTCGCGGCCCCAGCCCAAGTCGGCAGACATTACCGGCAGAAACAAGCCGAAGGTCTGACGCGTGCCGATCCCCAGCCACATGATCATGGCGGCGATGGCGATGACGATGATAATCGCCTGGCGTGAAGTGCGCAGGGGAGTCGCGACGGTCAACGGTCACTCCTTTGGCCACACTTCGGTCACACCGCGCCTGGGGCGTGGACACTGCGGCCAATCAATATAGACCTGGAAAATTGGCGGGTCAGGCGCCGCGGCGGCGCAGGCTACTCCACCGTTACCGATTTGGCGAGATTGCGGGGTTGATCGACATCGGTGCCCTTGGTCACTGCGACGTGATAGGCCAAAAGCTGTACCGGGATCGCGTACAGGATCGGGGTCACGAACGGATCGACCTTGGGCAGACGCACCCGCGCCCACACCTCGTCCCCGGCGGCGCCAAGGCCGCGCCGGTCGGTCATGTAGACGACGCGGGCACCGCGGGCGATGATCTCGTGCATGTTCGAGGCGGTCTTTTCAAACAGGTCCCCGGAGGGCGCCAGCACGATCACGGGCACGTCTTCGTCTACCAATGCGATGGGGCCGTGCTTCAGTTCGCCGGCGGCAAACCCCTCGGCGTGAATGTATGAAATTTCTTTCAGTTTGAGCGCCCCTTCGAGGGCGATCGGATAGGAAGTACCGCGGCCGATATAAAGGACATCGCGGCTGTCGGCGATTCCAGGGGCAAGGGCGCGCAGGGCCTCGTCGTGGACGAGAACTTCCGCGGCGCGCGCTGGCACCTCGGCGATCGCGCTCGAAAGCCTCGCCTCGTCGTCGCCGCTGAGCACGCCACGGGCACGGCCCATCGCAATCGTCAGACACGCCAGCACCACCAATTGGCAGGTAAATGTCTTGGTGGCGGCGACCCCGATTTCCGGTCCCGCATGAGTGTGAACGACGCTGTCGGCCTCGCGCGCTAGGGTACTCTGCGCCACGTTGACCAGCGCCAGCGTGTGTTGGCTCTGTTCTTTGGCATAGCGTAACGCTGCCAGGGTATCGGCGGTTTCGCCCGATTGCGATATGCACAGCGTCAGTCCGCCTTCGGCCATCTGCCCGCTGCGATAGCGGAACTCCGATGCCATGTCGAGTTCGACCGACACGCCCGCGTACTGTTCGAACCAGTATTTTGCAACCATCCCGGCAAGGTATGCAGTTCCGCAGGCGGCGATAGTGACACGCGATACCGTGGCAAGATTGAAACCCAGCGGCGGCAGTGCGACCGTGCGGTCGGCCGGGCTAAAATAGGCATTCAACGTGTCGCCCATCACCGCCGGCTGCTCGTGTATTTCCTTGAGCATAAAGTGGCGGTGGCGGCCCTTGCCGATGCGGGCGCCGGAAATGGCGGATTCGTGAATCTCCTTGGTCACCGGCCGGTTGGCGTCGTCGAAGATTTCGGCGCCGCCACGCGTGACCTCAACCCAGTCACCCTCGTCGAGGTACGAGATCCGGTTGGTCATGTTGGCGAGCGCCAACGAATCGGAGCCGAGATACATTTCGCCCTCGCCCCAACCCACCACCAACGGTGAGCCGCGGCGGGCACCGAACATTCTGTCATGCTCGCCGGCAATGATCACCGCCAGTCCAAAGGCGCCTTCGAGACGGACCAGTGCGGCTGCGACTGCATCGCGCGGTCCGAGACCGCCGTTGAGATAATGGGTGATCAGATGGACGATGGCTTCGGAATCGGTTTCGCTTTCAAAATTGTGGCCGAGGTCGACCAACTCCGCCCTCAGATCGCGAAAGTTTTCGATGATGCCGTTATGGACCGCTGCCACCCGCGCGGTCGCGTGAGGATGGGCGTTGATCTCGTTGGGAACCCCGTGCGTCGCCCAGCGCGTATGTCCGATTCCGAGATCGCCGGCCAGAGGTTTGCCCTCCAGAAGCCGAGACAGATTATCGAGCTTGCCCTCGGCGCGGCGGCGCCCGATTTCGCCATTGACGAGGGTCGCAATGCCGGCCGAATCGTAACCACGGTATTCCAGCCGCCGCAGCCCTTCGAGAAGGCGCGGAGCGACATCGCCACCCGGCTTGCCGAGAACACCGATGATTCCGCACATACGACGGTCAGCCTTCCTTGTCTTCAGCATCGGCCTCGCGCGCGCGCCGCGCTTCGGCCCACCCGGAAATCGATTTTTGCGGTGCGCGCGTAATCGCGAGCGCGTCGGCATCGACGTCCTTCGATATTACCGCGCCAGCAGCGACGATCGCGCCCGCGCCCACCGTGACCGGCGCCACCAGCACCGCGTTCGAGCCGATCGAGGCGCCGGCGCCGATTTCGGTTTGCGATTTCCGGAACCCGTCGTAATTGGCAGTAATTGTGCCGGCACCGATATTGGCATTCTCGCCGACGACGGCATCGCCGAGATACGTGAGATGATTGGCCTTGGCGCCGGGCCCCAATTTCGCGTTTTTTACCTCGACGAAATTGCCGACGCGCGCGTCCGCACCGATCTCGGCGCCGGGCCGCAGCCGCGCGTACGGTCCGACCGACGCCCCGGAAGCAATGGTTGCCCCTTCGATATGGCTAAAGGCGCGAATCGTAACATCGTCACCAACGGTGACGCCGGGCCCGAACAGCACGTTCGGTTCGACGGTAACGTCGCTTCCGAAATCTGTGTCGGCGCTCAGCCACACCGTGTCCGGGTCCTGCAAACTCACGCCCTCGGCCATAGCGCGCCGGCGCAGGTGCTCCTGAAGAATAGATTCGGCGAGGGCGAGTTGTTCGCGCGAATTGATGCCGATGAGTTCGTCTTCAGGGGCCTCGACGACCGTGCACGCCAGCCCGCGGCGGCGCGCCAGCGCCACCACATCGGTGAGATACAGTTCCTTCCTGGCGTTGTCGTCATCGAGCCCGCCGACGAGGTCGAACAGAGTTTTCGCGTCCGCTGCCATAACGCCGGAATTGCACACCGGAAGGTCGCGTTCGTCAGCGGTGGCGTCCCGGTACTCGACGATCCGTTCGAGGGTCCCGTCGGCCGCCACGATCATCCGCCCGTACTCGGCCGGGTCTTCGGGCTGGAACCCGAGAACGACGATCGCCGGGCGCGGCTCGGCGCTGCGCGCCGCCAGCATTCTGGCAAGTGTCTCAGCGGTCAGCAGCGGCGTATCGCCGAAAATGACCAGAACGTCGCCCGTATACCCGGCCAGCGTATCGGCCGCAGAGCGAACCGCATCGCCGGTTCCGCGCGGCTCGCGCTGGACGATGGAGGGCGCGGGCGCCACCGCTTCGGCGACCGAGTCCATGCCGGGCGCAATCACGACATAGGTATGTTCGGCGCCGAGGCTTACCACGGTATCGAGGACATGGCCGATCATCGGTCGGCCGCCGAGGGCATGCAGCACCTTGGGGCGGCGGGATTTCATGCGCGTGCCGCTGCCTGCGGCGAGAATCAAAGCTGCAAAACGGTGCGTTTTCATCAACAAAAGGCTTGGGTCCGGGCGATCCGCCGTCTATATGACGGACGCACCGCGATTGCCGCGGTGACCTTGCCACAGCGGCGCGGCACCCGCCAAGTCACTAATTCTTACCAAATTTTTCAGCCCGGCCCGGTTCGCCCATGCTTCGACCCGATACTGTGATCTTCGACCTTGACGGAACACTGGTCGATTCTGCGCCGGATCTGGCCGCCGCCACCGCCTTCGTCATGACCGGCCGCGGCCTTGCCGCTCCGCGAACAAGCGAAATCCGGAATTTCGTCGGCGGCGGCGCCCACAAAATGCTTGAACGCGCCTTCGAAGACGCGGGCGCGACCATCACCGAAAAGGAGTTCGAAACCGCCCACGCCGAATTTCTCGACTATTACGCCGCCCACCTGGTCGAACGCACGCGGCCGTTTCCGAGTGCTCGCGAGGCGCTCACGGTCTTGCGCCAACGCGGCGAGGCGCTCGGCGTGTGCACCAACAAGTATGAATCCTACAGCGTCGATATCTTGCAGGCGCTGGAACTCGATACCTGTTTCGGCGCCGTGCTGGGCGGCGACAGCCTCAAGGTACGAAAGCCCGACGGCGGGCATATTCTGGGCGTTGTCGAGCGCCTCGGCGGCGATCCCGCGCGCGCGGTCATGGTCGGGGACAGCGCCGCCGATGTGAATGCGGCGCACGATGCGGGTGTGCCGGTGATCGCGGTATCTTTCGGCTACACGCCGGTTCCCGCGAGCCAACTCGGCGCCGACCGGGTGATCGATTCCTTCGCCGAACTGGTGGCCGCGGTCGATTCGGTGCGTGCCGGCGCCCGGTCTTGACACGCCGCTGGCGCACTCCCTATATGCTGCGCCCTGGGGGCGCGTAGCTCAGCGGGAGAGCACTACGTTCACACCGTAGGGGTCGCAAGTTCAATCCTTGCCGCGCCCACCATCTTTTCAATGACTTAGCGTGACGGACGGAACGCGCATCGACCCCTAGCAATCACATAGTAATCATCTGGCGGTGTTTTTGGAGCGTTTCGGCCCTCAAAGCACAGTCCCAACAGGCTCCCGATCCTGCAACTCCCGCACCGCCCTCCACGACACGATCCTGCCGTCCAGTCGTGGTTGAAGGGACCGGTCTTGAAAAGCGTTAACACCCGTCCCCGTGCGTACCTGCTGGTCCACTTCAGCCCAGATTTCTGAGGCGCGAACAGAGTTCAGGTCTCGCGGATACCCGCGAAAACCTTCCTATGCCATGCAGTTCGGTGCCAATTCGGGTGCCAGTCCTCGACGAGCCTCTTCCACCTCCCGTTGATCCTGTCCCCTGCGCTTCCCTCATCGGCGCGGATCAGACGCGATAGTGTGGCGTATGCACCGCTCCTAGTTAGACTATTTCCCGTTCGGCTCACGAGGCGTCAAATGTCCGATGAGGGCGTCCATCGACCTCGCGCTATCGTTCGCCAGCAGAAGAAGAGCCAGAGAATTTTTTTTACTAT
>PVBE012959337.1_pt1 | contig 35166 bp, 29 predicted proteins | sample 1631181 | NCBI WGS metagenome assembly PVBE01 (sample SAMN08397723, study PRJNA350692) | Marine metagenome, whole genome shotgun sequencing project. | isolation source: water | place: Pacific Ocean | collected 2012-04
ACAACCTCTGACGTGGGTCACACAGCCCCTCCCCACTCGTGGGGAGGAGCCTGCCGCAGGCAGGCGGTGGGGGGAGGCGCAGTCTGCGATGCACGTGCAGTCAGAGTCGGCCGTCGCATCGACGTCAGCGGTAGGGTGCGGCTCCCCCCTCTCGAGGGTCCTACTCCAGGTCGGCCTCGATGCGGGCTTGGATTTCCGCCAGTCTCGTTGCTCCGAGCCGCTTCCATTCCTTGGACGCGACCAGCTCCTCGAGGTCTGCCATTCGCTTCTCCGAGAGGAGGCAGCGGTACCACTCCTCGGCGATCTCGGCGTCGAAGGGGGCTCGGCGGAGGTAGGAGATCGCCTCTTTGCGATTGCCTTGCCGACCCGTCGCCAATGCGAGCAGGCGCCACACGTCGTTGAGGACGTTCGCCGGCACCGTCGACTCCGTGCGGATCTGGTGGCAGAGCCGGGAGCATTCCCGCCAGTCTTCGCCGGCGTACGCGGCCTTCGCCTGCGCCACCAGCTCCCGGGAGTGACGGTGTTGAGCCCGCACCGGACCGGAGCGCTTCTGGCCGCGCAACACCTGGACGTTCTCCCAGACCGTCAGGCCGAAGATCAGGACGCCGAGGGTGCCGAGGTAGCGCCACGACAACCCCACGCCGACTCCACCGATCACGATGCCGGTCAGGTGGGTCACCTTCTCGGCCCGCAGGGGCCGCACCAGGCGCAGGAGCCCCAGACGGTAGAGCTGTCCCCCGTCGAGCGGCCAGATCGGCAGCAGGTTCACCAGGCTCCAGAACACGTTGATGTAGATCAGCGACGAGAGGGTCGTCCAGAGCTGGGGTCGCGCCGCCAGCAACGGGCTCTTCCAGCCGCCCACGCCCAGCAATACGGCGTAGGAGATTCCGCCGAGTATCAACCCGGCCGCCGGCCCTGCAGCGACGATCAGCGCGTCTTTGCCGTCGCTGTCCGAACGCTCGTGGCTGCACAGGCCGCCCAGGCCATGCAGGAGCACGGCCGGACCCAGCCGGTAGTGCCTGGCGACCATCGCGTGACCCATCTCGTGGACCAGCAGGCTGACGGCCAGGCACACGATCCACACCCACCCCCAACCGCCATAGCCGAGCGCCCAGAGGCAGAGCAGGAAGAACCACGGGCTGATGTCGACGGGAACGCCCGCGAGGGTGAAGGCGCGGAAGCTGCTCATGGCGCGGCAGGATAGAACAGCCCCCGCGAACTCGCCAGCGCGCCGCTCCGGTGCCATGATGGGCCCGGAGGCCGACGTCTGGCCGGGTCCACCTCTCGATAGATGGCTATGCGCACGCGAAGCCGATTCGGAATTTGCTGTCTCGTTGCCTGTTTCGGTGCCGGAGTTCATGCTCCAGGCGCTCTCGCTCAGGCTGACGTCGAACCAGTCGCTTCGGGCGAAGACGAGCCCGACGGCGGGGAGTCGACGACCGAGTCGGAGTCGACCGTCGAGTCGGAGCCGACGACGCCCGGCGCGGGTCACACGACGTCTCCTTCGGAGCCACCGCCCGGCGCGTCCGAAGAGGTCTTCATCCCGCCGCTCGACCCTGAAGAGCTGGTCGCGATCCCGGACGCCGAGGAGAGCGAGATCGAGGGGATGACCGGTCCCGGGCGTTGGTACGAGCGCGAAGTTGCGCTCGGCGTCGGTGTCGGTGTCCGGCAGCGCTCCAACGCCATCGCCGTTCTCGCCGAGCTCGGCATCGTCGAGAGCGGACCGGACACCGTCGACGTACGCCGTGACGGCTCCGAGCGGGCCGAAGGAAGCCTGTGGGGCCTCACCGAGTTCGAAGTCGAGGTCATCCCGGACGAAGGCGTCGAACGCTTGTCGGTCGACCTCTCGCCCTACGGTCGACGGATCGAACGGTCGTTCGACGATGGGGGTGAGCGCGCTCGCACCGAGTTGTTCGCCGGCCTCGTCACCGTCGACCGCGATCTGGGCCTGGACGAGGCGTTCGTGTTCGCGGTCAATCTCGGGCGTCTGCGCGGAGTTCGCTACTTCCCGGTGCGCGAGCGGGTCGACGTCTTCGTCTCCGGCGACGCCGCCGTGGCCGGGTACAAGCGGGTCCATTTCGAGTCCGACGAGCGACGCCTCCAGGGCGGACGTATCGCCGCCGTGGCCGTCGATGTCGGCTCCCGATTCGGGCCGTACGGCATCTTCGAGGTGACCTACCGTGCCGGCGGGAGCGGTGACCTCACGGTGGGCGCGATTCAGGAGCGGCAGTTCGCCTCCTACTCCGACCTCGAGGTCCACACCGCCCTCGAGTTCGACTTCGGACGCCACCTGGTGCTGTCGACGGAACTCTCGATGGTCGGCGCGACCAACACGGAACGACTGGAGAACCCCTCGTTCTGGACCGTCGTCTCGATGCTGACCGCCCACTTCTGATCCGGTCCTTCACCGAGTCGGCGCGCTCCTGGCTTGCCCGAACCGCTCAGTATTGCGCGTCGTGGCGTTCGACGAGGGCTTCGATCACGTCGGGCAGGGCGTTGCGCGTGGCCCAGCGGACGATGAAGGCGGGGACCGCGATGCCGGGGTCGGCGTACACGACGTATTTCAGGTGGGTGTACTCCGGGTCGTCGGCGTACTCGACCATGAGCCAGTATCCGAAGGTGTCGTCGATGTTCCCGGTGCCGTCGATGTACTCGAACTGGTCGACGAAGGCCTCGCGGCCGTCGATGGTCGTGAACTCCCATTGGGCGCGCGTCTGAAAGCGCCGATCGGCGATCGGCCACGGAATCTCGGTCGTGGCCTGGATGATGTACTCGTCGCCCTGCTGCTCGACGATGTACTGCTCGGTGAGCGCCGGGGCCCACTCGGTGGCGTGGTCGTAGTCGGCCACGATCTCGCCGAGCTCCCGCACCGGCGCGTGGATCAAGGCCAGGGTCTCGGCGCGCAGCGGGTTGCCGCGCTGGAGCTCGACGATGACCTCCCCCTCGAGGAGCTCGGCCGCCTGCTCCTGGCTCAGCGGCGTGTAGGTCGGCGTCTCGGTCGCTGCAACCACCGTCGGCCATGCGCCGACGAGCAACAGCAGGACGATTCCGGCTCGGGTATCGAACGTCATCCTCTCCAGGGTCGTGCGCGCGGGGTGCGCGGCGGAGGGCTTCCTTTTTTGATGGCACCCAGTGCCACTTCAGTCAAGCCACCTCCCGGCCCAGCCCTTCGCTCCTTTGCGGCTTTGCGGCTTTGCGTGAGATCCGGAGCCGGGAGGTTCGCGCAAAGACGCGAAGGCGCAAAGGGGGAGGGCTGACAGGACACGAAGGCATTTCGCTGGCGGCGACCGCCGGGACCCGCCTCGGGTTGCGCGTTCAGTCGTCGTCTTGCTCCTCGATTCGGTCGACGATCAACGCGTAGAAATCGCTCGGCCCGGCGAAGTGCCAACCGAGATGGGCACGACAGTTCCCGCATTGGGCGATGCGCCAGGCGTGTCCGGCGAACCAGGTGAACTCGCCGGTTCGCTCGCCGACGAGCAGGCACCCGGGGGCCGCTGCCCAGCATCCGACGCGGTACACGTACCCGTGCGGGTTCGCGAAGCCGTACTCGTGGCGCTCTCCAACGGTGATCCGCTGGTCGGTGCTCGTGACCCGCTGACCGCAGCCGACACACACCACCGAGCGACCCTCGTCTTCGCGGTCGGTGACCTCGTCCCGTGTCTGGCGCCGCACGTTCATCGGGCTCTCTCCGGGTACGATGTCGAGCATTGCGCATCGGCGACGGATGGCGCAACCGGAGGCGCTTCCCGACCCCGTTGCTGCCGGTGCGGCGTACTTACGGCTTCGCGGCTTTGCCTGTCGGCAACCCGCGCCGAGTTGTTTCGGTCGCTTGCACTGTTTTCGCGGCGGGCGCATTGGAGTACCAATCTGACATGGTCACATCTGCGAACTGTCGGCTCTTCTGTTGCGCCGTCGTGTCGATGATCGGTGCCTTCGTACTCTCGTCGGTGCTCGTCGGATGCGGCAGCTCGGACTCCGCCAATGGCCGAGGCGGTGGCGACGCTGTCGACGGGGGCGGAACAGTCGACGGGGGCACCGCCGTCGATGGGGGCGGAGACGGCCCGGGCACGGGCGGCACGACGGCTGACGGATGGGACGGCACGTTACCCGAGCAGGAGCCCGCCTTCTGGCCACTCTCCGAGCCGCCCGGCTTTTCGGGGGACTTCATGGACGAGCACGACGATCTCATCGGGCGCCTCAGCCGGTGGTCGACCCACGTTACCGCCGACACGCGGCCCGGTCCCGGCCAGCTCGGCGCGTTCGGAGTCGGAAACGGACACGTCTTCGCGTTCGTCGGTTACGCCGACCCGCTATCCACCCTGCACAGCATGGTCGGCCCGACCTACGAGCGACACGACGGGTTCTTCGGCGACTACGTAGTCGCGCTCGAGACGCCGGAGGGCCGGCTCGAATTCGAAGAGGAATGGGCCGGACTCAGCGTCGACACGCCCGTGTCACTGACGCGGGGCCGAGCCGGCCACGTCATGCTCGACACCCTCGACTTCGCGCCGTGGACCGAAGGCCCGGAGCGTTCTTGCATCGTCCGCGTGCTCACCGTGCAGAATCCCGGTGGCACAGTAGACGGGCTCCGGCTCGTCATCGATCCGTTCCGGACCGTGACCGCCGAGGGGCACGTCGGCGTCGAGACCCAGGGCACGCGCCACCTGGCGACCGGGTTCGCCGACGGCGGCGGCGAGTGGGTCGACGGCATCTTGACCCGCTCCGTCGGCGACCTCACCGAGGGCGACTTCACGGCGACCTTGCTGCACTGCGCTGCCGACGGCGAACCCCCGACATTGCCCGACGACGACGTGGTGTCCTGGCTCGCGGCCACCCGCGCGGCTTACCGCGAGTGGGAATTCGACATGCTCGTCGTCGAAGCTCCCGACCCGATGGTCCAGGACTTCGTCGACGGGATGAAGCGCACGCTGATCACCCAGACCGCCGCCAGCGGCGGGAGCGCGCCGATGTCGCAATACACGCGCACGTGGGCCCGCGACAACATCGGACCCGCCCTCGCGTGGATCGCGCTCGGCGGCTTCACCGAAGCGCGCGCCATGATCGACTACGTCTACGGGGCGATCCTGATCGAGGGCGACCTCGCGAACTCCTACCCTGTCGATCTCGACGTGTCCGATCCACCTCCGCCTCCGGACTGGGGAGCCATGGCCCCGCTGTCGGGCCGCGTCGGCGCAGAGACGCCGAGCTACATGGTCTGGATGTACACCGATTACGTGCGTGCGACGGGAGACACGAGCGTCCTCGACGAGCGCTGGGGATTCCTGGAGCGGTGCCTCTTCGCCCAGGATTTCACCGAGGACGATCTGCTCCCGTTCACCGACGACGAGACGTTCCGGGCCGCGATGAACGTCGCCGCCGGTCTCTTCCCCGAGTATCCGCACCTCGAACGCTCGCTGTCGGCGAACTCGTCGTTCCTCTGGCTCGGCGCCGCGCGCGGCTTCATCGAGGCCGCCGAGCGCATCGGACGCGACGCCGCCGCGGAGCGGGCACGGGCGATGTACGCGGACGTCGAGTTCGCGACCCTCGACACATACCTCCTCGCCGACGGCTGCTTCGCCTCGTTCGTCGACCGGGAGAGCGGAGACCGCTTTCCCCCGTTCGAGGACGTGGCGACCAAGGTCACCTGGGCCGGCTGGCTCGACGGGGACGACCCGACCGCGGCCGCGAGCATCGAGTGCCTGCTCGACCGGTTCGCCGTCCGGCCCGGGGTCGTGCGCTCCCCGGTGCACGAAGACTACGACGGCGTCGCGGCGTTCAGCGGCGGCGTCTACACGGGCATGCTCCCCGGATACACACTCTCGGCTCTCACCGAGGTCGGCCACCCCGCGGCCGCAGACGCCTTCCGCGAGCTGGCTACCCATGTCAGCACATCCGGGAACTTCCAGGAATACTATGACGCGGGTACCGAAGACGGGCTCCAACTCCTCTACGATCCGAGCGGCGAGATCGGCGATTACACGGCGAAGTTCCGCCCCTGGGAAGGCGGCATCAACCTCCGCGCCGTCATCGACTACCTGACCGGCTGGGATGCCGATGCCACCACCCGGACCATCGCGATCCGCCCACACCTGCCGCCCGGCTGGCCGTCGATGACCATCGATCCGATGATGGTCCAGGGTGATCCGTTCGTGATCCAGGTCGACCGCGAAGACGACGGCGTGACCCTGACCTTCAGACCGGGTCCGGTCGCGACGGGCTACAAGATGACCCTGCGGTGGGATCACTTCGGCCCGCCGGTCTCGCTCTCGATCGACGGAGAGGCCGTCGCCGAGAGTACGCTGACCAGGCGTACGCACTTCGGCCAGGCGTCCGTGGAGACCTCGCCGATACCCCTCGAGGCCGGGCAGACGGTGACGGTGCGCATCACGCAGTGACGGGGGCCGGGGCCGGGCCGGTGGTTCGGATCATGACGTCCGTCGAGGCGTCGCCCCGATCGCCGCTCCGAGCTCGTCGAAGGCCCGTACGACGATGTCGCGGCACGCAGGGATCGCCCCGGCCAGGTCGAGGAACGCGTGGGTCAACGAGCCGGCGCACTCGTGGCGCACGGGCACGCCGGATTCCGCCAGGCGTCTGGCATACGCGTCGCCCTCGTCCCGCAAAGGATCGAATCCGGCGGTGATCACCTGCGCTGGAGGCAGGTGGGAGAGTTCGTCCGCCAGCAGCACGGACACCCGGGGGTCGGTGCGGCTCTCCGGCGGTACGTAGTTGTCCAGGAACCAGACGATCAGCCGCGAATCCAGGATGAATCCTTCGGCGAACGTGGTGTGGGAACCGGCGCAGCAGCGCATGTCTGTGCCGGGGTAGAAGAGGAGTTGGTGCGCCGGTCGCGGGAGCCCGCGGTCCCGTGCGGCGATGCAGGCGTACGCGGCGAGGTTGGCCCCGGCACTCGATCCGGCGACCGCCATGCGCGCCCGATCGGCACCGAACTCGTCGGCGCGGTCTACCGCTGCCGCCCACGCGGTGGCAGCGTCGTCGTGGGCCGCCGGAAAACGGTGCTCGGGACCTAGCCGATACTCGACCGAGAGCACGCGGCAGCCGAGATGAGCGGCGAGCCAGCGGCAGAGGCGATCGTCTCCCTCGACCGACCCGATGACCCAGCCGCCCCCGTGAAACCAGACGACCAGAGCCCCGACCCGGTCGGTCTCTCCCGGCGTGTAGAGCCGCCCCCACACGCCATCTCCATCCTCGGCGAGCGGGGTGTCGCGCGTGTGCACACTGCGCGGCCCGCGCAGGCCGAACGCGCCGAGTTGTTTGCCGTGCTCGCGTCGCGCGTCAGCGGCCGAACCGGCGTCGAGCCGAGTCGCGCCCGACAAACCGTGGAGCCACAGCCCGACGGCGATCGACCGATCGAGTGTGTTGCCTTCGATCGTCGGGCGGATCCGCTCCGAGACGGGTACGAAGCGCCCGAGGGTGGACGCGGCCCTGACAAGAGGCGCGATCAATTCACCTCCCAGTTCGCCATCGCGCCAAGGTCGCGTACCGCGGAGTGCCCCAACTCCCGGATCATCGTCGCGGCCTGCGCCGAGCGGGCGCCGGTCTGGCAGTACACCACGCGACGGTCGGTACGCCCACGGCGAGGCAGAGCAGAAGCGTCGGCAGGCGACGAAGCGGGCGAGTCATGGGCGCTGCACGGGGGTCCAAGGGCTGAGCGCGGAGGGCCGAACCGGTTCTAGGCCGAGGACCGTGCAGGCGCAACAGCGAGCGTCTCGCGATCCAACCCCATGTCTGGATTCGCCGCGACCGGCTCGGCGTCGACGAGCCGAAGACCGGCCTTCGTCTTCCGTCGTTGAATAAGCGCGACGTCCTCGTCGTTGCTCCCTCGGCACCGCAACCCTCCGTAGCCCCCTCCGACGCCATGCACCCCTTACTCGAGGTCGACGGATTGCGCGTCGACTACCCCGGTCTGATCGCCGTCCTCGACTTCCACCTCGCGCTCGAACCGGGCGACGCCTACGCGCTGGTCGGCCCGAACGGCGCAGGCAAGACGAGCACGATGCGGGCGATCGCCGGATTGCTGGTGCCGACGCGTGGGCACATCCGCGTCGCGGGATTCGACCTCGAGGCCGATCCGCAGAACTACCGGCGTCACCTCGGCTACATGCCGGACTTCTCGCCGGTCTACGATCGCCTCACGACCACGGAGTTCCTGGACCACTTCGCCGGCGCGTACGGCGTCGCGAACCCAGCCCGACGCATCGCTGAGTGCCTGGAGCTCACCGGGCTCGCCGACAAGGCGCGCGCGCAATGCCGGACGCTCTCCCGGGGCATGAAGCAGCGCCTGATCCTGGCAAAGACGCTGGTGCCCGATCCGGCGGTCCTGCTCCTCGACGAGCCGGCCAGCGGCCTCGATCCGCTGAGCCGCATCGAGCTCCGCCGCGTGATCAACGATCTCCGCGACGCCGGCAAGGCGCTGCTCGTGTCGTCGCACATCCTCGGCGAGGTCGGCGAGTACTCCAACAAGGTCGGCATCCTGGAGCGCGGGCAGCTCGTGCTGAGCGGACGCATCGACGAGCTGGCGGCCCGCACCGCGGGTCGCCGCATGCGGGTTCGGTGGCGGCCGGACACGATCGGGGCACTGGAGCGGCTCGAGGTGGCGCCCGGTGTCGTCGAGATCGTCCCGCACGAGCGCGGCGCCGACTTCGCGTTCCGCGGTGACGATGCGTCGCTGGACGATCTGCTCGCGCAGCTCGTGAAGGCGGGCGCGCGGATCACCGAGTGGTGTGCAGCAGAGGACGATCTCGAGCACGTATTCATGGAGCTTGGAGCGAGGGCAGTACGATGAGACTCTCCGAAAACCCGATCGTGCGGACCCAGCTCCGCCTCGCCCGCCGTTACGCGTTCTGGCCGATCTTCGTCATCGGAGCACTCGTGGCGGCGGCCGCCGTCGGTTCGTTCGCCATCGAGTACGCCGAGAAGGCGACGTGGACGCACACGACGGCGCGCCGGTTGGCCAGCTATGCCCGGGGCACCTACGGGATCTTCTTCGCCTTCGAGATGTTCGTGCTCGCGATCGGGGGAACGGCGGCGGTGATCCGCAGCGTCGCCCAGGACCGGAAGGCCGGGATCTTCGACGCCAACCGCATGACGCCGCTCACGCCGGAGGCACTCGCCGCGGGCTACTGGTTCGGCCCGATCGTGCCGCCGGTCATGCTCGGCGCGATCCCGGCCGCGGCCTGCGTCTCGGTGGCGGTGATCGGACGACTCGGGGTCCTCTTCGTGATCCAGACCCAGCTCATCGGCATCGCCACCGCGCTCATGCTCGGGCTCGTCGGGCTCGTGATCTCCCTCGAGGTTCGCCGGCCGAGCACCGGGGCGCTCCTGGCAGCCTTGTGTTTCCTGGGCATTCCCTTCTCACTGGCCAGCGGCGAGGACTCGATCGTTGCCTACCTGCTGCCCTTCATCCCGCTCGGTGAGGCGTTCGACCACGCTCAGCGAGAGCTGGTCGGTCTGCCCTCGATGTCGATCTACGCCTGGTCGATTCCCGTGATGGCCCTCGCCCTCGGACTGCAGGCCGCGGTGTGTGCGGTGCTCTGGCCGGCGGCCCGACGGAAGTTCGTCGATTTCGACCAGCCGGCGCTCACCCGCGGCGCGTTCACGCTCCTGGTCGTCCTGATCGCCGTCGTTCAGCACGGCCTGTTGTGGACGAAGTGGGGCGGCGCCTTCCCGTGCAGGAATCTCGCCTGTGATTGGCCCTGGTCATCTCGAGAGCTTCTCGCGGTGACCCATGGCGGGCTGCTCGTCTTCTCGGCCCTCGTCGTGATCGCGATGTCCTGGGCGCCGAGCCACCTCCGCCGCGCGATCCTCCGGCGACGGACCACGACACGTCAGATCGTGCTCGGTGGTGCCGTGCCGGGCGCCGTCGCGATCGGCGTCGCTCTCGCCCTCGGGCTGGCGGTTCAGATGGTCCTCCCCGCCGGCGTCCATGGCGAAGCGCGGCATGCGGCGGCCCTCCCGATCGCGGTCCTGGATACGATGGCCACGCTGCTCTTCGTCGCCGCGCTCGCCGAGTACAGCCGTCTCGGCAGCAACGCCGAGGCGAAGCGCCGAGGGTGGTTGGTGTTCGGTCTCTTCCTGGTGATCGGTGCGCCATTGCTCGTCGCGCTAATCGTCCAGGAAGAGGAGTTCGCCTACCTCTCGCTCGGGCTGACTGGGATCGTCGCCGTCCACGACTCCGGATCGCCGGAGATCGAGCTGAGCTTCGCTGCGCTCGTGCTCCACTTCGGCGCCGTCGCGTTCGTCGCCCGGCTGTGGATCCGCTCCCTCAGCCGGCGGATCGTCGAGATCGGCGAGACTCGCTGCTGACCGTCGCATCGTCGGCCGCGACTTCGGCCGCATCGTCCGGGTCCGGCGCGCCGCCCCAGGCGTCGCGAGCGGTCAGGAGCTCGAGCAGCCGTTGCCCGGCCCGTCCGAGGGGCTGGCCCGCTCGTCGCACGAGCTGTGGCACGAAGCCGAATCGGGGTCCGCCGCCGTACGGGATCACCCGCAGCGCACCGCGGTCGAGATCGTCACGGACCAGGTACGCCGGCATCCAGCCGAAGCCGAGCCCCATCAGGAGCGCTTGACGCTTGGTGTTGAAGTCGCTGAGGTAGAACACGCGATCGGCGCCGAAGGTGTGGGCGTCGCCAAAGCGACCGCTGGCGCTCGAGTCGTGCACCGTCAGCTCGACGTGCCGCCGCACGTCGTCGATCGACCACACCGTCTCGCCGGCTGTCGCCAGCGGGTGGTCCGCGGCCGCGACGAGCACGCACTCCACTTCGGGTAACGCGCTGACGACCAGGGCGTCGCTCGGCGTGTGGTCCTTCGCGATCATCAGGTCGGCGCCGTCGGATTCGAAGCGGTCCTGGACCCCGCCGAGAAACTCGACCTTGATCTGGATGCGCGTGGGGGCGGCTTCGTCGATGAGCACGGCGAGGGCGCGGAGGATCGGCTCCATCGGGAGGATGCCGTCGATGATCACCGACAGGTTCGGCTCCCAGCCAGCGCGGAATTGGCCGGCGAGTGCCTCGACGCGCCTCGCCCGGGCGAGCACCTGGCGTCCTTCGGCGAGCACGACCTGCCCGGCGTTCGTCAAGACGGCGCGGTGGCCCGACCGGTCGAAGAGCTCGACCGCGAGGCTCTCCTCGAGCTGCCGGACGGTGTAGCTGATCGCCGAGGGCACCTTGTGCAGGCGCGCAGCGGCGGCGGCGAAGCTGCCCTCGGCGACGATCGCGTCGAGCGTCTCGAGAGCCTCGAGGGTCAATCGCATCGGGGCTCAGGCGTCGGGGAGAGCGCAGTCCGCCCAGCAGTTCGGCGTCTCGTAGAGGCGCACGTGCACGACCTCGACGCCGGCTGCCGCATCTCGCAGGAGCCCATTGGCGATGGTCAGCAGCTCGGCGGCCAGGATCTCGGCGGTCGGGTTTCCGTCGATGGTGTAGAGGCGCCAGCCGCGCGCGTCGACGAACTCGGCGAGCTCGCGGTCGTCGCGGTTCAGGATCGTCCCGTGGTCCCAGTGGTCGTCGATCCAGGCGCCTACGACTTCCTTGATCACGCCAAAGTCGACGACGCGGCCGATTGCGTCGAGGTGGTCGCCGGCAGCCGTGATCTCGGCCACGTAGCGGTGGCCGTGCAGGTGTCGGCACTTGGACTCGTGCCGCATGACCCGGTGCGCGGCGTCGAACTCGAGTCGGCGGGAGCAGGTCGGGCGCCGGATCCGGCGTCCCGGCGTCGGTGTGTCGAGCGGGGTCATGGGGTTCACGGGGACGGGTTGGGGAGGGGCGCATGTTCACAGGATTTGACCAAGATGAACAGAACGTTCCCCTTTCGGTCTGTGATTTCGCACAATATAATATCCCCACGCGCGGGCTCGAAATGCGTCACTGCCACGCGAACGTCGACACCCGCCGCCCGCTCGAGCTGACCCCCCGAGGCCCGCGCCATCGCCAATCCGGACTACCGGAGGTCCTGGATGGGTTGATTCGGCCAGTGCTCGTTCCTAGAGCCGATGAACCGCTCGCGGCACCCCGCGTCGGCCCAGCCGATAAGTACCGACCACAGGCGCCGACGGCGCAGGGAGCAGAAGATGACGACGAACGAAACCAACCCGTGCGGCATCCGCGGTCTCGAGTTCGTGGAGTGGGCGACCGACGACCCGGGCTCCATGGCCTCGCTCTTCCGCGACTTCGGGTGCGCCCGGACCGGCCGTCACCGCAGCAAAGCGATCGATCTCTTCGAGCAGCACGACATCCACTTCCTGCTCAACGCGGAGCCCGGCGGGTTCGCCGCTTCGTTCTACGCGTCGCACGGCCCGTCGATCTCAGCGCTCGGTCTACGGGTCGACGACGCCCGCGCCGCCTTCGAAGAGGCCGTCCGCCGCGGCGCGCAGCGCTTCGAGCCCGGCGGTGGCGCGGTCGGCCCGTACGACCTGCCCGCCATCTACGGCATCGGTGACAGCCTGCTCTACTTCGTCGACCGCTGGGGCGAACGCGGTCGCTGGTACGACGCCGAGTTCGTCGCGCCCGACGAGGCCGACCCGACCCCGTCGCGTGGCTTCCTGGCGATAGACCACCTCACCAACAACGTGCCGAAGGGCATGCTCGAGACCTGGGCCGATTTCTACAAGGGCCTCTTCGGCTTCACCGAGGTTCGCCACTTCGACATCCGCGGCGAGCAGACCGGCCTCTACTCGTTCGCGCTACGGTCGCCCTGCAAGACCTTCTGCATTCCGATCAACGAGGGCACCGAGGAGAAGTCCCAGATCGAGGAGTACCTGCGCGAGTACAACGGACCGGGCGTCCAGCATCTCGCCTTTCTCAGCGACGACCTGCTCGGGTCGCTCGATGCGATGCGCGGCTCCTCCGTCGACTTCCTCGACATCGACGACGAGTACTACGAGGCGGTCTTCGACCGGGTCCCGAACGTCCGGGAGGACCACACCCGCATCCAGAGCCACCAGGTCCTCGTCGATGGCGACGACGATGGATACCTGCTGCAGATCTTCACCCGGAACATCGTCGGCCCGATCTTCATCGAGCTGATCCAGCGCCGAAACCACCACTCGTTCGGCGAGGGGAACTTCGGCGCGCTCTTCCGCTCGATCGAACGCGACCAGGAGCGCCGCGGCGTGCTCTAGGAGTAGTGGTGGTCATTTGGGAGAATTCTGCCTGGGGCTCTGCCCCAGACCCCGCAAGGGAACTGAGTTCCCTTGACCCTCCGCGTCTTCGGAAATCCTGCGGATTCCCAAAGATGGAAGGGGTAGGGGACTCGGTTTCCTGTTGGGCGTTGGGGCAAAGCGCCAAGAGAAACGAGATCAAGTGATCGGCAGCGGCTCCGGGCGCGAGGCGTCGGTATCGCCTGGTTCGCCAGCCTCGCGATGAACGTCAGTGCCTTCCGCGCCGCGCGGTCTCTCGAAGCGCTGGGCGCCGCCGCCGATCGTTACGCCGGTACGGTCGGAGTCGCTACGGGCGTGCTCCTCTGGCCGGCCGGGCTGGCGCCGGGTGCGATCCAGATCGAGCGCAACAAGCGGGCGTACGAACGCTGGACGAGCGAGACCAACGAGGACCGGGCGTCGATCGGGGTCGCCCCCTTCGTCACGTCGGAGGTCCGCGGCGCGTCGGTGCGGCTGACGTTCCGAGCGTTCGCGCCCGCCCCTCGAGGGCGGCCGAACTTCCGATCACCCCGTGCGTCTGGTACGCCTGAGTCGTCTCGCAAATGACGACCATCGGCCACTCGTTGTCCCTCCCCAGCCGAGAGTCGGAGCGCCCGATCAACGGCGCGTTCCACGACCCGCGCCATCGGCTCTACGAGCCGGTCGGGCAGATCATCTGGACGTTGATCCTCGTGTCGCTCGCCTGGATCGGGCTCGAGCTCTGGCGTCCGGGGTTGCGCGACGTGACGTGGTTCGCGGCGATGGACCGGGCGATCCTCTGGCTCTTTACGCTCGAGTACGTGCTGCGGGTCGGCAGCTACCGGCCGCCCGAGCTCAACGTGCTCCGGCTGAACGTCACCGGGCGTCTGCGTCGCCATATCACCGGTCGACTGCGCTACGCGTGCACGCCCTTCATGCTGGTCGACCTGTTGGCGATCATGGCGTTGGTGCCCGCACTTCGCGGGCTGCGAGCTCTGCGGCTGCTCCGCCTGCTCCGCGGCGCGCGCTTCTTCCGCTACGCGCGGCCCTTCGCCGGGGTGGTGCGGAGCTTCCAGGAGAACGCGCTCCTCTACGGGTTCAACGTCGCGTTCCTGCTGACGACCGTGATCGCGGGAGGGACGAGCCTCTTTCTGCTCGAGCGGGGAACGAACCCGGAGATCGGCACGCTGCAAGACGGCATCTGGTGGGCCCTGGTCACGGTAACGACCGTCGGGTTCGGCGACATTACGCCGGTGACCGCGCTCGGCCGCGTGGTCGCCGGGGCCGTCATGGTCGCGGGGATGTTCACCCTCGCCTTGTTCGCCGGCACGGTGGGCAGTACGTTGCTCCGCGCCCTGATGAGCCTGCGTGAGGATACGTTCCGAATGTCGTCGTACACCGACCATATCGTCGTCTGCGGCTACGATCCGTCGGCGAACCTCCTGCTCGACGCCCTGCGAGATGAGCTCGGCCCGGGCAACGCCGAGATCGTCGTGTTCGCGCCGGGCGAACGACCGATGGCGCTGCCGTCGGACTTTGCTTGGATCGCCGGCGACCCGTCCAAGGAGTCGGAGCTGGACAAGGCCCGCCTGTCGTGGGCCCGCGCGGCGATCGTGATCGGCTCGCGGCAACAGCCGATGCAACAGGCGGACGCCACGACGATCCTGATCCTGTTCACCATGCGCTCGTACCTCGGCGACGATCCGGAGGTCGGCGGACGGCGGAAGCCGCTCTACGTCATCGCCGAGATCCTCGACCCGGAGAACCGGGACCACGCCCGCGCCGCCGGGGCCGACGAGGTCGTCGAGACCACCCGGTTCGGCTTCAACCTGATCGCCCACGCCGCGGCGGTTCCCGGCAGCGGCGCCATCATGACCGATGTCGCGTCGGCCGGTGCCCACAGCCTGTACATCGCGCCGGGTGGCAACGCCGAGCCCGTGGTCTACGGGCAGCTGCGCGCCGAGCTCCGCCGCCGGCACGGGGTGGTCGTGATCGGCATCCGCGATCCCCGGAGCGGACACGTCGACCTGAACCCCGGCGACGCGACCGCCGTGGCGCCGGGACTCGAGGTGGTCTACCTCGCGCGGCGAGACGTGTTGTCCGACGCGCGGCGATGAAAAACCGGCACATCCGGGCCGTGGTCGTCAGTGCGATCGTGGTCGTCGGCTTCGTGCTCGCGCTCGTGCTCCGGAGGGGGGTAGACGTACGTCAGCAAGCGGCGGTCGACGCGCACGTCGCAGCGCACGACGCGCACTTCGACGCGTTCGTGTCGCAGGAGCGTGTGGGGGCTGCACCCGAGGCAGGCACTCCGGCCCCAACGGATCCAACCCGGGCGGCTGCTCCCCAAGCCGGCGCGCGACCGGAGAGCGGTAGTGGGCCTGGTCGGAGCGGATCGGGCACCCGAGGCACGCAGGCATCGCCCGCTCCGCCGCCGACCCGGGCGGGTGACCCGGAGACGTCGCCACCGTCGCCGCTGACATCGGCCGCTCCGCCGCCTGCCGAGACCAGCGGGTCGGAGGCGCGGTCCGAGATCCGGGTGGAGCAGATCCGTGGCGAGTTCCGCCGCGTGCGGGCCGAGTTCCGCGAGTGCTACGAGGTGATTCTCGCGCTGGAGCCGGCTCGGTCGGGCCGCCTCGTGTTCGATATCGAGGTCGAGCTCGACGACGAGACCGGCGAGGGCGTGCCGTTGCTCCACGGTGTGGAGTCCGAGGGAATGGAGCTGGAGCACGTCGAGTGCTTCTCCGACGTCATCGACACGATGCACTTTCCCCCGCCGGCCGACGACGAAGGCGACCGCGTCGTCACGTACCGGTTGCGCTACCCGGTGGTGCTCACCGCTGGCCAGTGATGCCGAGGGCGCGCGAAGCTGCGAGCGGCCCGTCGAACTCGATCGGTCGGTGTGGCGCCGCTGTCAGGCGAAGTCGCGCAACGCGACGAGGATGTCGACGTAGCTGATGATCCCGACGAGCGCTTCGGTGTGCTCGTCGACGACGGGCACGGCGCCGATCTTGTGTTCGATCATCAGGTCGATGACCTCGCCCACGGGGATCTGCTGGTCGACGAAGATCACGTTCGAGGTCATCACCTCGCCGACCGGCGCGTCGAGCCGCTCGAAAAGCGTCAGCTCCTCGTACACGTCGCCGTCTGTCGGGTAGGTGAACGAGCTGAGGTCTCGATCGCTGATCATGCCGACGAGCCCGCCAGCATCGACCACGGGGACATGGCGGATATTCCCCTCCCGGAGGATAGCCAGGGCGTCGCGAACGACAGCGGTGGCAGGGAGGGACACAGGGTCCCGGGTCATGAGCTCTTCGACGACCATCCGATACTCGAAGGGAGGGCCGATACGCGAGGCCATTCATGGCGTGGTGCTCGAAAAATCGCAAGGGGGCTTCGACCGCGAAACCTGGAGACCGATCCCGACAGCCGGTCGTTAGAGTGCCCATCACCCCGGTCCAGCCCACGGAGCCCAGATGAACCTGCGCGCATCGTCACGTCTCCGATGTCCGCGTCCCCGCACTCGAGCTCCGGGTCCGAGGCGACTTCCCCTGCTCGTCGCCGCGGCCGTCGCGGCCGCCGCGTTCGCATGCGGCGGCTCGCAGCGCTACACGGACCACGACCCCTACGGTTGGTACGCGGTCGACGACGACGACGGCGTCACGCGCGAGACCGCCGATATGCGCTCCGACCCGCGTGGCGAGATGCTGGCCATGGAGGTTGCCCGGGGGAGGCGGTCGCCGTCTCCGGCGACAGTCACCGCGGGCAGCGCCACCCTCGCCGGTGACGTGTCGACCGCCGCGCCCCCCGCACCCGCCGGCAGCGCCGGTCTCGATCCCGACGCCGAACGCCTGGTCGCCACCAACAGCGAGGTGCCGAACCTCGAGGTCGACGCCCCGCGCCGGCTCCCGCTCCTGATCTACGACGGCTGGCTGACCCTGGCGATCTACGACGTCGAGGCCCTCCAGGTCCGGGCCCTGTCGATCGTCGAGTCCCGCGGTGGGTATGCCGCCGAGCGCTCCGCGGACTACCTGGTGCTCCGCGTTCCCGCAGAGGACTTCCGCGACACGCTCGACGCGCTGGCGGAGCTGGGCGACGTGCTCCAACTCGGCTGGGATGCGCAGGACGTCACCGAGCGCTTCAACGATGTCGAAATGCGCCTTCGGAACGCACGGAACATGCGAGACCGCCTGGAGGAGTTGTTGCTCCGCGCCGAGAACGTCTCCGACGCATTGGCGATCGAGCGGGAGCTGGAGCGGATCACGCTGGAGATCGAGCGGCTCGAGGGCACGCGGCGAGCGCTCGTCGACCGGATCGCGTTCGCCACGATCACCCTCCGATTCTCCCCGCTGGCCGCGACCGACGTGCCCGACGATCCCTACCGACTGCCCTTCCGCTGGTTGAACACGCTCGGCGTCGAGCGACTTCTCCAGCTCTGACCGATGACGCTCCCCACCGAAGACCTCCACTCCACACCCGACGAAACCGCAGGTACCCCGATGAGACCTGAGTCCAATCGCCAGACACCGTTGTTCTCCCCGCTCGTGCTCGGGATCGCTCTGGCTACGCTCGCGACCGCCTGCGCACCATTCCGAGCCCACACACCGTCGGGGATGGCGGAGCTGCACGAGTCCCGCTGGTCGGCGTACGACTACCGGGCGACCACTCCCGACGGGGTCGTGATCGCCGCGCGCCAGATCCGGCAGCGCGAAGGCGGAGAGACCCCGCGAGCCGAGCTCGACTTCTGGATCGACGCGCTGGAGCTCCGCATGCGCACGACCGCCGGCTACGCGCTCCTCGACGAGAGCGAAGTCGAATCCGCCGACGGCACCGACGGCCGTCGGCTCGAGTTCGGGCGCGACGCCGACGGCGACACGTACGTCTACGAGGTGAACCTCTTCGTGACCCGACGCTTCGTCCACGTGGTCGAGGCGGGCGGCGAGCGTGCGCTCTTCGAGGAACATCGTGAGCGCATCGACGAGGCCGTCGCGAGCTACGTCGTCCGGCGCTAGTGGCTCTGTACAGGGGTCTTGATCGATTGCGTGGCGCGCGTCGCCGAGGTCAGAGCAGCGTGTGGAGTGGGTCCGTCGGCACGATGACGCGGATACTCCGGGGCTGACGGGGAGTGCGCTCGATGAGGCCATTCTTCTCCAGCGTCAGGACCATTTGGTGCACCGTCGGCGGCGTGACGCGGAAGTACTTCTGCATGTCCACCTGGGCGGGCGGCTGGCCGTTGACCCGCGTGTAGAAGTGGATGAACGCGAGGTACCGTCCCTGCTTCTCAGTGTACGAACGCGTGGTAGGCATGGGGGATCGACGAGAGATGAGTGTCGTGATCTGCGCGTAGCGTCCTGAACCAGGAGGCACCGTGGACATCCGATACATCGTAGAGCTGACCGATCATGAGAGGAAGCAGCTGACCGACCTGACCCGTTCTGGCGACCCGGCGATCCGCCCGGCGATCCGCCCGAAGGTAGTTTCCGCCCCGGCGATCCGCCCGAAGGTAGTTTCCGGCGATCCGCCCGAAGGTAGTTTCCGCGCGACATCGGCGTCGATGGTCCGAACACCAGAGGAGACGTCCTCCTCCCGGGTTTGCAATGACACCGCCCCGCCAGGTTCTCCCCGACACGGCCATCGAGATCACGCAGCGCACGATCGGCCGAGCATTCCGCTTCCTGCCGCAGCGCGAGATCTCGCAGCTCGTTCTGTACGTTCTCGGCGTTGCGGCGTCGCGCTACGACATCGGTCTGTACGGGTTCGCGCTACTCGTCACTCACTACCACCTCGCGATCCTCGATCGGCTCGGCAACTTCCCCGAGTTCGTGCAGTACATGAACTCCCTGATCGCGAGAGCCATGAACACCCTGCAGAGCGAGAACGACAAGCTCTGGTCGGGCTCAGGCTACGTGGCCGTTCGACCTCATACGGGGGACGACCTGCTGCGCAAGATCGTATACGGCTTGGCAAATCCTGCAGCCGCCGGCCTCGTGAACCGTCTCGAAGACTTCCCGGGTCTGGTCCTCACGCCTGACGACATCGGGCGCACGATCGAAGTCGACCGCCCACGCTTCTTCTTCCGAGAAGACGGGGTGATGCCCGACAAGGTCACCCTGCGCTTCGAAATCCCGCCGGCGTTCGAACACCTGGGACTCGATGGTTACCGGAAGCTGCTCTGGGAGCAGCTGCGTGAGAAAGAGCGGGAGCACCGCGTCGAGCGGCGTGCGGCAGGGCGCAGCGTCGTGGGGCGCAAGCGCCTGATGCAGGCCGGGCTGGGCCAGCGCTCGACGAGTTGGGAACGGTGGTTCACGATGCGACCGACGATCGCCGCGAAGCTACGGGCCGACCGCATTGCTGCGATTCTCGCGCTGCGGTCGTTTCGAGCGTCCTATCGCGAAGCGTGGCGTAGGTGGCGCGGCGGCGAGCGTGAGGTGACCTTCCCGGTCGGAAGTTGGTGGCTACCGCGCTACGCTGGCGCAACGACCGGGTAGCTCACGCCGTCGAGTTCGGTCCGACCATGCTTCAGGGGAGATCAGGAGCACGCCACCGCGCGCGCAGCGCCTCGCTATGCCGCGCACCGGACGGCGACGTCCTCGCCGAGCGGGAAGTGCCGCAGCGCGTTCAGGAACGGCGCACAGCGCTGCCCGACCCCAGCCCGTGGACGTTGCGCGGGCGTCGGCGAACGGCTCGAGATCCGGGCACAGGAGACGACCTTCGGGTGGGTTGGGTGGGAGACGGGTTGGGTGGGAGACGACCTTCGGGTGGGTTGGGTGCACGTCGGTTGGGTGGGGTGAGGGCGCGCGCCTGGTGCGGGCCGGCGCCACGGTGCTCGCCTACACGTCGAGCACCCTCGTCACGGCCGGATCGGCGGAGCCGTACGTCGTGCTCGAAGGGGTCGAGGAGCTTCGCGCGGTGAGCGAGCGCGACGGGTGGCTCTACGCCGCCGAGGGCACCCCGGCGGAGATCTGGTGAGGGCGCATCGAGGATGGAGAGCTGGTCGATCGCGAGACCATCCTCGAACGCGTGTGGGACGTGCGTTCGCTGCTGCCCGACGACGGCGCTATCTGGTACGGAACCGAGGGTCCGGAGCCACGGCAGATCTTCTGGGTCACCGACCGCGGCGACGCGCTGACCTCGTACGCCTCGTCGCGCTTCTGGGCTGCGGAGATGCTCCTCGGTGACGCGGGGAGCCTCCATGTGCTGGGCGGTTCCGGCAGCGGCGGATGGATCGAGACACTCGACATCGAGACGGGAACGCTCACCCGACTGGGCTACGCGCCTCGCAGCTCGTCGACGCTCAGGTGCGTCGGCGGCGCTCTCTGGTGGCGCACGCCGTCGGCCGTCTTCACCCTGCCGGTCGACGGCTCGGCCGGCCCGCGTGCGGTCGCCGTCGGGACCACACCGGTCGGGTTGATCGTCGACGAGAGCTCCGTTGTGTGGATCGACGGGTGGCGCGGGGAGCTGCCGCGTTTGCAATGGACCCTCGGTCACCGAAGCAGGCTCCTCGACCCCAACGCCATGGCACCCTCGCCTGGGCAGTCGCCGTGATCGCCGATATGGGCGGCTACACGGGAAAGTCCTCCGGTGGACCGCCCGGTCCTCTGGTGCTTGCCCGCGGGTTCCAGAGGATGTGCGACCGCGCCGCAGGCTTCGAAGCCGCCCGGAAAACTCGAGATCAATGGTGAGCCTGCATGCACCGCACCGCCAGCCGAGTGTGACGACGGAGACCACAACGGCGGCGAGTCGGATGTCGACTGCGGAGGCGACGACTGCGACCCCTGCGCCGACGGGTCGGGATGCCGGGTGTCCGAGGATTGCGCCTCGCGCGTGTGTCGACAACGGGTGTGCGTCGCCCACGACTGCGGCGATGGCGCTTTGAACGGTGACGAGACGGACGTCGACTGCGGAGGGAGTTGCAGTCCCTGCGGACCGGACGGCGCGTGCGGGAATGGGTCGGATTGCCGGAGTCGGCGCTGTCAGGACGGGTCGTGCTCGGAGCCATCCTGCGACGACGGGATCGAAAACGGCGACGAGTCCGACGTCGATTGCGGTGGAAGCGACTGCGGTCCTTGTGACGACGGGGACTCGTGCCGCGACGGGTTCGATTGCGGGTCGGGCACATGCAACGCCGACGAGATCTGCTACCTGCCGACGTGCGATGACGCGATCCAGAACGGCACCGAAACGTCCGTGGACTGCGGGGGGGAGCGGTGCGATGCCTGTCCGGTGGGCGCCGGGTGTGTGATCGCCGACGACTGCGCGAGCGGGCGGTGCGACGTCGGGGTGTGCGGGGCCGCGGCGACGTGCGACGACGAGGAGGAGAACGGAGACGAATCCGACGTGGACTGTGGGGGCGACGAGTGCGCGCCGTGTCCGGCCGGGCGACGTTGCTACCGCAACTTCGACTGTGTCACTCGCAATTGCTGGGGGGGGACATGCGGCGCGTTCGCGACCTGCGACGACGGGCTGCAAAACGCGGCAGAGACCGGGCTGGATTGCGGCGGACCGGACTGTCGCCCCTGCGCGGACGGCGAGCCTTGCCTGCGTGCGCTGGACTGTGACTCTTCGATCTGCGCCGACGACGTCTGTGCGGCGTCCACGTGCGAGGACGAACGTATCGCCGGTCTGGAGACCGACGTGGATTGTGGCGGACCGGCCTGCCCCGGATGCCGGGCCGGCGCCTCGTGCCGGATCGGGCCGGACTGCGAATCCGAGATCTGCGGTGACGGCACTTGCATCGCGCCGACCTGCGAGGATGGGGTTCTCAACGGCGACGAGGTCTCCGTCGATTGCGGGGGGAGTTGCGGCGACGCCGATCACTGTCGGGGCGCGTGTGACCCCGGCTTGACCGTGACAGACCTCACCCCGTTCGCGGACGACGACGGTGCAGTGACGTTGGACGGCGACTGGGCGGGCCTTGGTCTGTCGCTGGTCGAGGCTGCTGATCGGCGATGCATCGGCGACCCACCGGCGCCCGAAGACGTCTTCTTGTTCACGGCGCCGGCCGCCGGGCTCTTTCTCGTACAGCTCGACGGCCCGGAAGGGATGGGGCTGCACGGGCGACTCGGCAGCTGCGCCGAGGACGCGTTGCCGGCTGGATGCGCGACCGGGGTGGCTGCCGATCTGGCAGTCGAGTTGGAAGGAGGGGACGATCTCTACCTCTTCGTGGAGCCCGTCGGCGACCTGTCGTCGACGGCGTACACGCTGGACGTGATCCCGCTCGTCGATATCTGCGCGGGGACCCCCAGGGAGTTCTGTCCGCTGTCGTGCGGTCCATTGCCGCTGATCGACCTTGTCGTCGATGGGTTCGACGGGAGTGCCAGCGCATCGGGCGACGTCGACGGGGACTCGGTTCTCGTGATTCCGGACCTGTGCTCCGACAACCCCCTGTTCGACGGGGCAGAGACCGTCCTGTCGTACCGTTCCACCCGATCCGGTCGATATCGCGCGTACGCTCGGACCACCGCGCCGGCAGCGTTGTCCATTCGCGACGAATGCTTGAACAGCTCACCGGTCCGGGCGTGTGAGCAGGCGGACTCGGCCCCCGAGATCGCCTTCGACGTCGCAGAAGGAGAGACGGTTTGGCTTGCCTTGGAGGCCTCCCGGGGCGTGCCCTTCGACTTCGACTTCCACGTCGAGCACGTCTACGCCAGTTGCCCGGACTTCGAACCCTGCGCCGTCGAGTGCGACGTCGAGGGGGAGTACCCATGGATCGACCTCGGCCTGCACCGCGTCGACTCCGGCGCGGAGTTCAACGACGTGCTCGGCGAGGGTCAGTCGTTCTTCACGCCGGAGTGTGGCGACGCGACGGCAGAGGGCTTCGAAGTCGTGCATCGGTTCGTCGCGGTCGACGGAGGCGCCCATCGTTTCTCCGTCGAAGGCGAATTCCCGGTCGGATTGACGGTGCATGACGAGCGGTGTCAACCGACGGCGCCCGTGCTGGGCTGCACGACGAGCGAAGACGGCCCGTTGGCGGTCGACCTCACAGCGGGCCAGGTCGTGTTCGCGGTGGTGGACTCGCTCGCTGGCCGAGGAGGCGCCTACACCGTCACGGTCGGGACGCCCTGAGTCCGAGCTCGGGCACCCGTTCCCGAACGCGATCTTCGACCGCCTGGAACGTGAGGGGAGTTCGGCTCGAGACGACGGCGGCGTCTGTGGGGCCGCTACGCTTCCGAATCGGGCCGCTCGACGACCTGGAACCAGTACTTGCCGCTCGACTGGAACGCCGCGACCAGCCCATCGAATTCGACCGGCTTGACGACGAATCCCGCCGCGCCGTGGTCGTAGCTGCCGTCGATGTCTTCGACGGCACGCGCCGTTGGTTGATGGCCTTCCACAGCCACAGCGTCTCGTCGCACGACCACGGGTTGGAGTCGGTCGCGAACGACCCCGTCGATGTCTGGTCGCCCGGAGCGCTTCGCGATACCTTGCCAAAGCCATCGGTGAGCAGCTGGACAGACCTTGGACGAACCCACCTCCGCCTTGCAAGAGCCGGCCCGTCGGGACGACGAGTGCACGGACCCGCCGCGCCGCATGCGGGGCCTGACGGCGCGGGTGGCGCTCGCAGGCGCGACTTTGCTGGCGACCGTGCTGGTCCTCGAGGCGCTTGCACGAGTCGTGTGGGCAGTCGCGCCGGTGGCACCGTGGCAGGTGCGGGACGGGGTGTACCACCACTCGCTCGGCCTCGTGAACGGGCTGTCCTGGTCGACTCCGCAGACCGCGCCCAGCGACGCTCGGAGGCTTTCGCGTTCCGCCGAAGAGAACGAGATCCGCGTCTTTGTGTTCGGCGAGTCCAGCGTCCAGGGATCCCCGTGGGGAGTCGATGTCAGCGCGCCGGCGATGCTCTACGACCAGCTGAGCCCGCGGCTCGGGGACCGTCAGCTCACGGTCGTCAACATGGGCCGCGGCGGCGCGATGCTGTTGGACACCTACTATTACCTGCAGGCGGTTGCCCGCTTCGAACCGGACGTCATCATCTTCTACCAGGGCACGAACGACCGGTTCGACAGCGGCGTCGAACTCTGCCTTCCGGTGAACCGCCCACGGCTCCACGCCTTGTGGCGCTGGCATGTCGAACACAGCCGGCTCCTGTGGTTCGTACGGGCGCGGGCGCCGACTCTCGTGAGGGGCGAGCGAGCCTAAGACGTTCCGGGAAGCAGCCGCCCGGCCGGGTGCTCCGAGCATGAGGGGCTCTCGGCGTGGACAGATGTGGTGCTCGGCCTGGCCGAGCGCACCGGTGCCCACGTGATCGTGGCCACGCCCGTGTTCACTTCGATGGGTAGCGCCGAGTACACCCGGGCACGCGACGCGCGCGAACGCGGGTTCACCTGGGTGGTCGACCACCTCGAAGGCCGATACCGGGAGTTGGTGGTGTGCTCGCTGGACGCAGACTGCACGCTGCACGATGCGGTCGGCGACTTGCACGCTGGCGACGATGCTGCTCGGCCGTCGCCCCCCGCTGACTCGGACGAGCTTCTGCACAACAACATGGTTGGAGTCGAAGGCACGTTGGACGATCTCCGCCAGATCTGGTTCGACGCCGCCGAACGTCACGGGGCCAGTCGCGTTGACTTCCTCGCTGTCGCGAGGGCTCGCGCACCCCGTGGGATGCTGCTGCCCCCGTTCATGGTCGACTCCGTGCATCTGTCCCTCGACGGCTATGCACTCCTCGCCGCGACCCTCGCGGCCACGACGGAGGTGGTTCTGAACGGAGCACACCGGCCCGCCGACGCGTCGACAATCCCGCAACCCGACACGAGTCGATACGTCGCGCGTCTCGATCGGCATGCGGCGGCGGGCGGGGCGTTGGACTATTGCGCAATCAACCGGTCCGAGGGGGCGACCTGGTTGCAGGGCGGGGCGATGATCGTTGGAGTCGGGCTCATGCAGACTGCCTGGGAGACCTGCCACGACGAGACCGCGGGGCTGGCGCTCGGTTGGCTCCACGGACGCCTGGACGTCCCCAGTTCCCTGCCTCCAGCGGTGGTGGAGCGCGCCGCCAGGGTCGATGTCGAAGCGCTGCTGGGCGGCGCCGGAAGGACCCCCGAAATGGGTAGGGACCAGGGAGCCTCCGCGCTCGGTGGACCGACCGGGCCCGCGCTCCCGCGGCAGTGAGCGCAGCTGCCTGTGGGCTGAGCGCTTCGAACAGTCGATGAGCCCCCCCGCCGAGCGGTTCACCACTCTTCGGGTCACCACCACGCACCCTCGGCCACGCGCGACACGTGCTATCATCGTGCCCATGGCCAGAACCCCGTCCACTCCTCGACTCCGCATCGGCGCGGCATTGCTCACCATCGCGTTCGTTGCGACGGCGTGCGGGGATACGTCGGGCAGCGGTGGTCCGGACGGCCGTGTAGACGGCGACGTGCCCTGGGACGGTCTGCCCCGCTACGAAACCCGGCTGGACGATGCGGCTGACGTCGAAGCGCTGGCCGATGGGGACCTGTCGGTGAAGTACCTCGCACCGCTGGATCCGGCGGTGACCGCGCCCCCCCTCGACAGCGGGTGCGTCTTCCAGGACATGCACGACGCCGTCTGGCACATCGAGTTCCTCGCCGCGTATCCCGAGTGGCAGGACCTCGGCTACGACGCCTACCTGGACATGGTCCTGCGGCGCGAGACCCGGACGTCGTGGGGGGGCTCCGTGCGCTGGTGGCCCGACGCGCCGCATCCGGAAACCGGCGAGGTGGGATTGCTCTCCTTCAGCGTTTACGCGGAGGACACGCCCGGCAACGAGCTCCGATTCGAGGATGTCGTGTCTGTCCGCGACCGCATGCAGTCCTGCGTGGGTTTTGCGCCGGAGGCCGTGGTCTTCGTGGCGGAGGGACCGGGCCAACGGAGGTTGATCGAGAGCGAGGCCGATGCGTTTGCCGATGCCGGCATCGTCGCCACGGACGCCGCGTCCCTCGCTGGCGAGGTCGAGTTCGAGATCTACAGCGACGGTGTCGGCTACGGCACGCTCGTCGTGGTGCCGCCCACCGAGCCGCTCGGCGATTACGGTCCGCGCGACGTGCTCGTGCTGGAGTCGGCGCCGAACGACATCGGTGTCGTCGCCGGGCTCATCACGTCGCAGCCCCAGAACCTGCACAGCCACGTCAACCTGCGCCTTCAGGAGAAGGGCATCCCTAACGCGCGGATCCCGAACGCCACCGAGAGCCGGCTCCTGACCGGTCTCGCCGCCCGCCTCGTCCGCATCGAAGCCAACGCGGCGGGCGTCGACGTGACTCCGGCCAGCGAGGACGAGGCGGAAGCCTGGTGGGCAGCGCACCGGCCCGATGTCGGACAGCCGATCGCCGACCTCGGTGTGGGCGACGTGGCGAGCTTCTCGTCCCTCGGCAGCGAGGACGCCATCGCATATGGAGCCAAGGCGGCGAACCTGGCCGAGCTGTCGAATCTGCTCGGTCCGGAGCACGCACCGCTCGGGTTCGCGATCCCGTTCTCGGCCTACGCGGCGCACGTCTCCGACAACGGCATCGACGACCTGATCGCGACGACCCTCGTCGACCCGCGCCTCGTCTCCGACCGGGACTTCCGGCGGACCGCGCTCGACGACCTCCGGGACGAGATTCGCGACGCGCCCGTCGATCCCGGGCTCCTCGACGCGATCGAGGAGCAGGCACGGGGGTGGCTCGGAGACGCCGCGGAGACCACGCGCCTGCGATTCCGGAGCAGCACCAACGTGGAGGATCTCGAGGCGTTGACCGGCGCCGGCCTCTACGACTCGCGGAGCGGATGCCTCGGCGACGACCGCGACGGTGACGAGGCGGGTCCGTCGCGATGCCTGTCCGCCGCCGAGCGCACTCTCCTCGAGGGGCGTCTGACGACCCTTCGCGGCGAGCTGTCTGCGCACCCGGATCGCGTGTGGCTGGAGGCGATCATCGCCGACATCGAGGGGGACATCAGCGAGGAGCGGCCGATCGCCCGTGCGTTGCCGCGGGTCTGGCGCAGCCTGTGGAACGACCGGGCGTGGGAGGAGCGCGAGTTCTACGGTATCGACCACGAGCGGGCGTACATGGGGGTCGCGGTCAACGCGTCCTTCGTGATGGAGCGGATCAACGCCGTCGTGGTCACCAATCTCGACCAGGAGGCCGGGGACCCGCTCTACCGGGTGGTGTCGCAGGTCGGCACGGAGAGCGTCGTTCGACCCGACGACCCCACCGCGATCGCCGAGGTTCGCACGGTGCGACGAGGCGACGGGGATACGCGGGTCGACGACACACTCTGGACCGAGTCATCGCTCGGCGAAGGCGGTTCGCTATGGAGCGACGAGCGGTTCGCCGAGCTGATGACGGTCGTCTTCGAAGCCCACGATCACTTCGCTGCGAACGTCTACGACGATCCGGCGTCGACGTTCGACCTGGAGGTCAAGCTGACCGCCGACGGGCGCGTGGTCATCAAGCAGATTCGGCCCTATATCGAGGTCGGACCATGATCGCGTGCTCGCCGCGGATTGCGGTGGGATCTTCGAGAGGCGAAGGTCTGACCGGTGTGGGCTCCGCTTCGCCGGCGCGTTCCACCGAAACACACAGAGGAGACGACATGGATTCGCGAACGATCCGCGCCGCGCTGTGGTGCACCCTGACCATCCTCGCCTCCGTGTGGTTCGCGGCCTGCGCCGAGGAGGAAGACTGCGGCGTCTGCGTGGAGGAGAAGTGCGCCGACCTCGTCGCGTACTGCGATGCCGACCCGGATTGCGCGTGCATGGTCGACTGCCTGGGGAGCCTGGGCATTCCCGGCATCGGCGATTGCGTCGAGCGATGCGGGTTGGACGAGCGGCCAGTCGCGTTCCTGCCGGTCGAAGAATGTGTGGCCGTCGCGTGCCCCGACGCGGAAGACGAGTGTGCGACGCCGAGCGATTGGACCGCGCCAGAGGCGTCGGAGGGGAGCGGTTCGGCCGGCGACATCGGCGGCGGTGACGAGCCGGACTGCGCCTTCGACCCGGACCTCGCCTTCGACGCCGAGGGCGACGTGCTGCAGCTCGAAAGCGCCGACGGCGCGGTGTGCGTCCGCATCGACCGGGCCAACCAGGGCCCTGGCGATCTGGCGAACACGAGCTGGCTCCTGCTCGAGGCCCGCGTCGGCCCGCTCGGCCAGGTCGCCCACGTCGACGACACCGCGGATCTCTGCTGGTACTCGAGCCACCACAACTTCCGCGACTGGGCGCACATCTGGACCGGCACGCGCCACCACGGGCTGAAGCTGGAGGAAGACGGCCACGGCGGCCCGCGCACCTACGAGCTGCTCACGTTCGAGCAGGGGCCGTTGACGGCCGACGAGTGCGCGCCGTTGGCCGACGGTGTCGACCCGATCGGCCCGCCGATTTCGCTCTTCCCGGTCGAGCCCTGACGCCGGGATCCGGTCAGACCGACGATCAGCGCAGGACCGTTCAGTCGCCCTTCAGCGTCCGGTAGAGCTCGTACGCCTTCTCGGGCGTCTCGTTGTCGTGCACGACGGCGCGCACGGCCTGGATCATCGCCGTCGGGGCCTCGGACTGGAAGATGTTGCGGCCCATGTCGACGCCCGCGGCGCCACGACTCACGGCGTTGTGAGCGAGGCGGAGCGCGTCGAGCTCGGGGAGCTTCTTGCCGCCGGCCATGACGATCGGCACCGGGCAGGCCGCGGTGACCGTGTCGAAGCCGTCGTCGACGTAGTAGGTCTTCACGACCGAGGCGCCGAGCTCGGCGCAGATGCGGGTCGCGAGACGCATGTAGCGGGCGTCGCGGACCAGCTCCTTGCCGACCGCCGTCACGCCGAGGGTGGCGATTCCGTTCCGGTTGCCCATGTCGATCAACCGCGTCAGGTTGTGGATCGACCGGGACTCGAACTCGCCACCGATGAAGACCTGGACCGCCATCGCCGACACGTTCAGGCGCACGGCCTCGTCGATCGAGATGGCCAGCTCCTCGTCGGAGAGCTCTTTGAGGATGCTCGGCCCGCCGCTCGCGCGGACGACGATGCCGCCGCGGTAGGTCGGTGGGATGCTCGTCCGCAGGATACCGCGCGTGCACATCAGGGCGTCGGCGTACGGCGTGAGCGGCACGATGTTGAGATCGACTCGCTCCAGGCCCGTCGTCGGGCCCTGGAAGTAGCCGTGGTCGAAGGCCAGCATCACCGTCCGACCCGAGCGCGGGTCGAAGATGTGGGAGAGCCGGTTCTTCATCCCCCAGTCGAGGTTGTTGGAGCCCTTGAGGAAGAAGCCCTCGGTGCTCGCGGGAACGTCGACGAAGAAGTTCTTGGTGGCAGCGTTGTCGGCCTCGGGCATGACTCGTCTCGCTGATCGGGTGGGCGTCGGGATGGGATCGACGGGAGCCTACGCCGTCGGGGAGCGGTCGTCGAGGCCCCGCGTGCCTCTCTCCGCGACTTCGGGGCGGTGCTTCCCTCGGCCGCTGGCTGCGGTCGCCGCTGGCGCACAGCGTCGTAGTTGTCTCCACTGCGATTGTCGACGTGGTAGAGCAGGGGAGGTCACCGGGTGATCGTCGGGACGGATTCCCCACCCGAGCCCGGTCCGGGTCGCGCAGCAGCCGTCGTTCCGGAGAACCGGTCTTCTCTTCGTGTCATGAAGTCTACATCGATCGTCACCCTGATCTTCGCCACGGTGCTCCTCTCCTGTTTCGGCCGGACGGAGACCACCCCCGTTCCCGACGCTACGGACATGGGTGCCGACCTCGGCACGTTCGACACGACCGGGGTCCCGGACACGCCGACGGAAGATGGTGGCGGTGAAGACGCCGGACCCGAGCTGGCACGGTTCGGCGAGCCCTGCGACGACGACTGGGAGTGCGAGAGCCGGCTCTGCGTCGAGACCGAGGACTTCGTCGAAGGGTACTGCTCACAGTTCTGCACCGATGATGACGATTGCGACGATGGGTGGTCGTGCGTGTTTCTGATCATCAGCGGCGGTGACGGATTGCGGGCCTGCGCCGCCACCGATCTCTGCATCGACGGCGACGGCGACGGCTTCGGGCGGGGGCCGGCGTGCGACGGTTCGGATTGCGACGATGAGGACGGCGCCGTGTTCGCCGGTGCGGACGAGCTGTGCAACGGCTTCGACGACGACTGCGACGGCGTCGTCGACGAGAACCCGATCGACGCGGGAGAGGCGTGCACGACCGAGCTTCCCGGCGTCTGCGGTCCGGGAGTCACGACCTGCGACTTCGGCCTCTTCGAGTGCGTTGGCCTCGCGCCGGCGACGACCGAGATCTGCAACGCGATCGACGATGATTGCAATGGATACATCGACGATGACTCGACGGGCGCACCGCTGGCGGAGGTCTGCTACCCGGGGCCACCGGGTACGGCGGGAATCGGCATCTGTGCCGAGGGTGTACGAACCTGTGTCGGTGGCGTCTTCTCGCAGTGCGCCGGCCTCGTGCTGCCGTCGATCGAGCTGTGCAACGGCCTCGATGACGACTGCGACGAGGGCACCGACGAGGGTGACCCCGGCGGTGGCTTCGACTGCAACACCGGCCTTCAGGGCATCTGTGCGCCCGGCGTGACACGCTGCGAGGACGGCGAAGCGACATGCGCCCGGCTGATCGAGCCCGGCGAGGCCGCGGAGGTGTGCAACGGCCTCGATGACGACTGCGACGGCGAGGTCGACGACGGGGAGTCGTGGGCGCTGCTCGGCGATGGTTGCATCGTCGGGGTGGGGGAGTGCGTCGCCGCGGGCGCGTTTGTTTGCGACCCCGCCGATCCGTCCGGGCCGCCCGTGTGTTCCGCGGTTCCCGGCGACGGGGTGGCCGAGGTGTGCAACGGCCTCGACGACGACTGCGATGGCGAGAGCGACGAGGACGCGGTCTGGTCCGAGGCAGGCGAGGTCTGCTTCGTCGGGGACGGGATCTGCCAGCGTGCCGGTGTGTCGATCTGCGATCCGGCGGCGCCCGAGGGCCCGCCCGTCTGCTCCGCCCGCCCGGGCACGGAGGGCGTGGAGGTGTGTAACGGTCTCGACGATGACTGTGACGGCGACGTTGACGACGGAGAGCCGTGGACGGACCGCGGGTCCGTCTGCTTTGTGGGCGTCGGCGCTTGCCGCCGGGCCGGGATCCTCGTGTGCGACCCGTCCTTGCCGGGCGGACCGCTCGACTGCACCGCGGTCCCCGGGTCGGAGGGAGCGGAGGTGTGCAACGGTCTCGACGACGACTGCGACGGCGAGGTCGACGACCTGGCAGCCGAGCTCTGCCCACTGCAGCGCGGCGTCTGCGAGGGGTCGGCGCAGATCTGCGCCGGCGACGGTGGGTTCCTCGACTGTACGACGCTCAACTACGGGCTCGAATACGAACTGGTCGAGATCACGTGTGACGGTCTCGACAACGATTGCGACGGCGAGGTCGACGACGTGGATGTCGACCGCGACGGCTTCGTCGATGTCGCGTGCGGCGGCACCGACTGCGATGACCTGAACCCACTGGTCAATCCCGAAGCGCCGGAGGTGTGCGGCGACCTCGTCGACAACGACTGCAACGATGTCGCCGAGGATCGAGACGTAGACGGCGATGGCTTCGTCGATGTCGCGTGCGGCGGGACCGATTGCAACGACCGGTCCGGGCTCGCGCGACCCGGCCTGGACGAAGTCTGCGGCGACTTCCTCGACAACGACTGCGACGGCTCGGCGGACAACAAGGACATCGACGGTGACTCGTTCCGCGATCCCGCGTGCGGCGGGACCGACTGCGACGACGACGAGGGGCGAGCGTTCCCCGGCAACCCCGAGGTGTGTGACGGGGTCGACAACGACTGCTCCGACGTGATCGACGACAAGGACACCGACGGCGACGGATTCATCGACGACGACCCTGTCTGCGGCGGGACCGACTGCGACGACGGTGATATCTTCGTCAACCCGGACGCAGCGGAGATCTGCGGCGACGATGTCGACGATGATTGCTCGGGAGAGCTGGATGATCGCGACGTCGACGGAGACACCTTCATCGACGCGGACCCGGCCTGCGGCGGGGACGACTGCATAGACACGCTGGACACCGTGCATCCCGACGCGGCCGAGATCCGCGACGGCGAGGACAACGATTGCGACCTGCTTTGGGACGAGGGTCTGGTGCTGCCCGGTGAACTGATCGTCACGGAAGCGATGCCCAATCCATCCGCCGTCCTCGACTCCTTCGGCGAGTGGTTGGAGGTCTACAACACGAGCGACACGGCGATAAACCTGAACTCCTTCCGCCTGCACGACGACGATGGCGACTCCTGGACGGTGCTCGAGATCGGCGGCGTCTACGTTGCGCCGGGCGCGTATGCGACGCTCTGTCGCTTCGGGCTCTTCGCGGCAAACGGCGGCGTGGTGTGCGATGCGACCTACGACGACTTCGTGCTGGCCAACGGACCCGACGAAATCATCTTGTCGCTCGGCGACGTGGAGATCGACCGCGTGAACTACGACCGCACGTTCCCATGGACGTCGAACACCACGATGTCGCTGCGCCCCGACCGCCTCACCGCAGCGGCCAACGATCTGGTCGAATCGTGGTGTCCCACTGCGGTCACGGCGGAGAACCAGCTCGCCGGCGGGGACTACGGAACGCCGCGGCGTGAGAGCGACTGTCGGTAGCCCCCCGGCCGTGGGCGCTTCGCTCAGCCCGCCGCCTTCGCGGGTCGGTCCGGCCGGAATGCCGGCCCAAGACGATGAACGGCCCGCGCGCACGGTGGCGGGCGGGCCGTTGTTTCGGGTGGTCCGGGGCGGTGGAGGCCCGGCCGACGCCGATCACAGCGTCAGCGGCAGCAGGTTGAACTCGTCGAGCGGGAAGGCGTAGACGCCGTAGCGGCCGGCGGGGACCACGAAGCGGTCGTCGTCGAGCTCGATGCGGCGCGGCCAACCGCGCGTCGGGTAGAAGGCCTGCGCGAAGGGGAACTCGGGGTTGCCGACGTGGTAGACCATCAGGCCGCCGGGCACCTGGAAGAGCGCGCGGTCACCGCGGACGCCCTGCAGCGTCGCCCAGCGGTCGACGATCGTGGAGCCGAGCTCGTCGAGGCCGGAGCCGGCACCGTCGAGAATCGTCAGCCGGGTCGCGTAGTCAGCCTCGTCGTATTCGCGGCCGCGCGAGTAGCGGTAGAGGGCTGGTGTGTGACCAGGACACGGCCGTCGTCGCCGAGCACGAGCTTGGTGACCTGCTCGTCGGCGAAGGTGTAGCGGCCGAGCAGGTACGCGCGGCCCTCGTTGACGCGGACCTTGGCGACCGAGGTCTCGACGACCTCGTCACCCCACACGAAGTCGCGGGTGAACAAGTCGTTGCCGTCACGGCCGAGCACCTCGCCGGGCACGTTGATCCGACGTCCGACCTCGGGGTTCGACGGGTCGGAGAGGTCGATCGCCCGCACGAAGTACCGCACATAGGTCAGCCCGTCGTCGTCGACCGGCGCCGGCCGACGGAAGCTGAACAGCAGGTCGTCGCCATCGGCGATGGTCGACACCGCCTCGTCGCCGCGGAACATCGCGACCGGGTCCGCCAGCGAGGGTGCGTCGGCGTCGCTCAGGTCGACGACGTGGTACGTGTGCGTCTGCCAGTGGCGGTGGCGCTCGTAGTCCCAGCAGTCGGTGTGGGTGTCGATGCTGTCGAGATCGATCGACTCGCACTCCCAGGAGCCTTCGCGATCGCGGCACTCCAGGATCTCGCCAGTGCACAGGGTCGGCTCCCCTTCGAGGGTCCGACATTGGATGCCGCCCTCGTAGTACGCGCAGTCCTCCTCCTCTTCCGGGTCCGCGAATCCGTCCGGAAGCGTCATGCGGCCGTCGCACTCGCTCCAGTCGGTCGGGTAGGTCCCGCAGACCTCCTCGCTGCCGAGCAGCTCGCTCTCGTTGCCGTACTCGGTGAAGACGAGGGCATCGCCGACGGCGAGGACGATGGGCTGCGCGTAGTACCGACCGCAGTCCCAGCAATCCTCCATGCCCCATCCGTAGTAGCCACCGTAGGACTCGGGAATCTCCGTCGTCACGAAGCTACCACGGCGCTCGGGACGCCGCGGGTCGGAGAGATCGACCGCGTCGATCGTCGTCTCGACCTCCCAGCCGCGGTCGGAGTCGTCGCTCTCGACATAGAGCCGGGATACGCCGACCAGCAGCTCGCCGACACGGAGCACGGTCGCACGGGCGGGGAGCTCGATCGTCGCGACGGGCTCGGCGGCGTCGGGATCCTCGTCCATCGACACGATCTCCACGCGGGTCGGCGGCAGATCCGCGTCGTCGCGGTACCAGCCGTAGAAGTAGTCCGCGCTGTCGACGATGCGAGCGCCGAAGTCGCCGAACACCAGGAAGTCGGCGTAGTTCGGAGCGAGCTCGACACGGCCGAGCTCGTGCGGCGCGTCGGGATCCTCGGTGTCGAAAAGGCTGAGCTCCATCTCGCTCAGGTTGGCCGTCGTCGACCCTTCGGCGCGGAAGCTGCGGCGCACCGGCGTGCCGTGGTCCATCGTGCCGCGTCGGGTCAGCGTGCTCTCGCTGAACGTGAAGATCTGGACCGCGGCGGTGTAGTGGCCGTGGCGGTCACTCCAGCCCTGGAACGGGAGCAGCACGAGCCCCGTCTCTCGGGTCCCGTCGGCGGCGAGCACGTCGACCGCGCCCTCCAGGACCGAGAACGCGCGGTCGTCCCAGCTCGCCTCGGACCAGCTGTTGTCGGCGGCGACCTCGCGTCGGGCCAACATCGGCTCCGGGTTCTCCAGGTCGGTGACGTCGTAGAGCGAGACGGCCATCGTGCGCCCGCCGGTGTCCTCGACGCCGATGCCGATCAGGCGGCTCTGCGAGAAGACGGGGCGGAAGTAGTCGTTCCAGCCGGAGACGATGAACTCGCTCTTCTCCTCGATGTTTCCCTCGGCGTCGATGTGGAAGGCGTGGAAGGGGTCGACGCGCCGGTAGGTGACGAAGAAGGCCTTCTCGCCCATGAAGAGCGTCGCGTAGAGGTCCTCGTTCTCGCCGAAGGTCGCCACGTCGATCATACGCAGGTCGTCCGGGTTCGAGGCGTCGAAGGTCTGCACGTAGTTGTCGTGGCCGGAGCCCCACCATCGGTTGCCGGAGACGATGCGCAGCACGTCGCCATCGAGGTCCATGT
>PVBE011738642.1_pt1 | contig 35144 bp, 33 predicted proteins | sample 1631181 | NCBI WGS metagenome assembly PVBE01 (sample SAMN08397723, study PRJNA350692) | Marine metagenome, whole genome shotgun sequencing project. | isolation source: water | place: Pacific Ocean | collected 2012-04
ATCGGGCCTTACCCACATAAAGGACTCGACCGTCCAAGTCCCGCATAAGATATACGCCTGGCTTGCGTGAGACCTTTGCGAGTTTGCCTTCAATCTCGGGTGAGGCGTTTCTCCTAACCATTTGCCCCCAAGTCCGCTGAACTAGCGCCAAGGCACACTGTATTCCAAATCCGCCTAATGATAATGCGCCTCCAATCCATCCATAATCTTGCTTGCTCGACCCTACAGGGCGGTATCATCACCCATTGCCACCTGCCGCAAACATAAAGGTACCGACTTCGGCGCGCGTGGATACTCAGCGCCCATTACTTGTCCTCATTTACCTCGCCATTGGTGTGGCGAGTGCATGGCTTTTGCAGTTTTTATGGGGACTGTTAGGGCAAGCAAGCGTATTCGTCGTAATCCTTCTTTTTGCATGGATCTTAACCGTCGCCGCCCTGGTTCCCGTTCGGATGCTTCGGCGCTTGATGATCCCAAGACCCGTAGCTGCGGCTGTCGTTTACCTCGGGCTTCTCAGTCTCATCGGCATTGCCCTGTTCTTTGTTCTTCCACCCTTTTTCGAACAAGTGGGGCGAGCCGCTGAAGATTTGACAAAGCAAGCACGTGGGATTCCAGAAGGTATGCGTGCGCTTGAAGCCCGGCTCATATCATTGGGCGTACCAGAAGACTTTGTTCGGTCCACAATCACCAACGTAAGTCGTCAGTTGGTTAGCGTGGGACAAGAATTAGCATCAGGCATTCTGTCTGCCACAGGAACACTCGCTGGTGGAATAGCTGCTGCCCTCGTCACTCTGATTATTTCGTTCTATCTACTGCTTGGATGGGACCGGGCCGTGCGGAACCTGGAAGCAATCCTGCCAGAAACATGGGCCGACGGTTTTGACCGCGCTGTACGTGCTGCAGAACATACTTTTGGTGCTTGGTTGGGCGGTCAATTCATCGCCTCGCTCCTCTGGGGCGGAAGCGTGGTGCTCACCTACTTCATCGCCGGACTCGAGTTTGGATTACTGGTGGCAGTAGGTACCGGCTTACTCCTTTTTATTCCTATATTTGGCATGGTAGTTGGCATCGGTATACCCATTGCGATGGCAGCGGCGATAAGAATTGATTTAGCAATTTGGGTCGGGCTCACTGTGACACTCGTCTCACTTGTAATCGAAAATATCGTGAAGCCACGAGTGATAGGGTCAACCATCGGGGTGAGCCCAATCGTAGTTCTGTCCAGCGTCATCTTGGGCGGAATCGCTGCAGGCTTCTGGGGTGTGCTATTCGGCATCCCGATCGGAGCGCTGCTGTGGACACTCTCACGATGGATCTTCCTGGAATTTCTACAATCACAGAAACGACCGGTCCCTTCAACAAACGTGCCAGCTTCAGCAGCCGAGCAGGGTGAATCCACAGATAGCGCCAGCACCCCAGGTATTGTCAATGAAGGTTCAACCAAGGAACCCCCGTCATAGATCCCATCTGGCGCACGCTTTCTTACGTTCGACCTCACCTTCCCTTCGCAACACTGAGCTTCCTTGTTTGGTGCATATGTGCGGCGATGGATCTGGTTCTCCCCCAAGTTGTTGCACGCGCCATCGATGAAGGCATCGTGGCAGAAAATACGGAAGCGTTACGAGGCCTCGCACTTCTTGCCGCAGCCTTGATTTTGCTTCGCGGGGTCACCCTTTTCTTCTCCCGAATCGTCACACGTTTTTACGAGTCCAAGATTGAGCGGACGCTTCGCAACCAGCTCTACGACAAGCTTCAAAAATTACCGTTTGGGTACTACGACCGCGTAGACAGCGGTGACGTGATCACCGTCGCCATCAGTGACACCACCACTGTCAAAGGATTCGCCGGGAGTGCCCTTATGGAACTTGTGAGAACCGCCGGCATCTTCGTCGTAATTGTCATCGGCATGATTCTCACCAGCGTGCAACTCACGATGCTGTCACTGATTGTCCTGGCCCTCATGATCGCAGCCGCAACGACCTATAGTCGCGTCGTGCGACCAATGTGGCTGGCCTATCGTCGCCAGCAAGCGAGAGTCACTCAGACGCTGACCGAAAACCTTAACGGCATTCGTGTGGTGAAGGCGTTCGCAATGGAGAACCAAGAAATCGAAGCGTTCAGGTTAGAAGCAGAAGCGATGCGTCAACGGGCAATGGCCCCCATTCGGCTGCGCGCCCGCCTCGTTCCTCTGCTACTTCTTTTTACCGGAGTCGGCACTTTGGTTGTCGTCTGGGCCGGTGGACTTCTGGCCATAGACGGGGCAATTTCCGTCGGGGTCCTTGTCGCCTTCTACTATTACTTCACCCGCCTGTTACGCCCAAGCCGAATGGTTGCGTTCCTGGTCCAACGAGTGACCCGAGCAGCTGTGTCCGCCGAACGCCTGTTTGGCCTACTGGACGAACCGGTATCCATCGCCAGTCCCGAGCACGCTGCCCCTGACCCGGTCCTTAATGGTCGCGTGGAATTTCAAAACATAGAAATAGCCTTTCAAAACCGGACAATCCTCAGCGAGGTGCACGCCGCCATTGAGCCTGGAACAGTTGTGGGGGTCGTGGGTCCTACCGGGTCCGGAAAATCCAGTCTTCTAAACCTGATACCCCGTTACTACGACTCCACCGCAGGCGAAATACGCTTAGACAACCGTCCTATACAAGACTTCAATCTGCAGGAACTTCGCTCTCAAGTAGCGATCGTGCCTCAGGATCCATTTCTATTTTCTGACAGCATCCATAACAACATTGCTTATGGCGAACCTTCAGCAGGCGTGCCAGACATTGTTGCAGCGGCACGTAGCGCGCAAGCATATGAATTCATCGCCGCCATGCCGGAAGGCTTCGAGACTGTCGTCGGTGAACGAGGCGTAGGGCTGTCCGGTGGTCAGCGCCAGCGTTTAACGATAGCTCGCGCCCTATTGCTTAATTCACCCATCCTTATTCTGGATGACGCCACCTCAAGTGTTGACACCCAAACCGAACGGAAGATCCAAGAAGCTCTACAGGAACGATCCACGGGGCGCACAACGTTCATCATCTCGCAACGCATAAGTTCGGTCGAACATGCCGACACAATCCTTGTTATCGATAGAGGCCGAGTGCTCGATCGAGGCACTCATCATGAACTACTCACTCGGGCAGGCTTTTATCGTGATCTGTTCAACCTACAAGCCAGCCGCATGGAAGAAGCCCGGACGGACCTTTCAGCCGCTAGCCCAACTAGTCCATAGCAATGCAGACCCTCCAAGCCCGCGGAACTTTCACCCAGGAAGACAGTGACTACGAAGGCTTTGACCGTCGCCTCTTGCTTCGGCTTTTGGGCTACTTACTCCGCGATCCCAAACGCGTAGGGATTGCCGTTCTTGCCATTCTGGGTGGGGCGGGGTTCGGAATGGCTCAACCAGCAATTATTGGCCTCGCTATTGATGAAGGGATCCGAGCGGGTAATCGAGAAGCACTGGCACTCGCCGGGATCAGTTTCCTGTTCGTCACAGTGGGTCACGCTGGGTCCACAGCAGTGCAACTGATTATCAATGCAAGTCTCGGTCAAAACATGTTGTTCCGGATGCGGATGCAACTGTTCCGCAAATACCAAGGCTTATCCCTCGGTTTTTATGACCGCCAAATTACCGGCCGATTGATTGGACGAATGGCCTCAGACGTCGAGCAAGTCGGAGAGGCTGTGACCGAAGGCGCGATAGGGCTAATCGCAGATGTGGCATTGCTGGCAGGCATCATCATTGCGATGACCTTGTTGAGCTGGCAACTCACTCTCATCACTATTGCTATATCCCCGTTGATGCTACTCATGGGTGTGTTTTTCGCCAAGATCGCCCGGGCGGCTCACCGAAACATGCGGGCCAAGCGATCGACCGTAAACGGAGTGATAGCCGAATCGATACTCGGAATGCGCGTGACCCAAGCCTTTGCCCGAGAAAGCGTGAATGCCCAACGATTTGACTCGGTTAGCCGCCAACAGGCCCGAGCAACATTTCGTGCCATGTCGGTATCAGCCTCAGCTGAACCAGCGGTTGAACTCTTCACAGCGATTTCCACCGGGTTGGTGCTTTGGTTCGGTGGATCCTTTGTTATGGGTGAGACGTCAGGAGTAACTCTCGGCATCGTCACAGCCTTTGCACTGTATATCGAACGATTCTTTGGGCCTATTCAAGAACTCGCGACGCGTTGGGACACGATGCAGGCTGCAATGGCATCCTCAGAGCGAGTTTTTGAAATCCTTGATACCGATGAAACGATTAGTGACCAAACGAATGCCATCGCCTTACCCAATATCACCGGTAACGTAACCTTCGAAAACGTCGGCTTCGAGTATGAAAAAGGCCGACCCGTCCTACGTGGTGTCAGTATTAACGGCGATCCTGGAGATCGAATCGCTCTCGTCGGCGCAACAGGTGCCGGTAAGACCACCATTATCAACCTGCTTCTAAGATTTTATGACGTAACCGCCGGATCTGTATGTATCGACGGGCATGACATACGAAATGTGACCCAAAATTCGTTACGACGCCAAGTCGGACTTGTCTTGCAAGAACCCTTCCTGTTCAGTGGGAGCCTTCATGAAAACATTGCCTACGGGCGTCCAGAAGCAACGCGCGACGAAGTAATTGCGGTCTCCCGTTCTGTACAACTGCACAAATATATTCAAGATCTTCCATTTGGATATGACACGCAGGTTGAAGAACGTGGCGGAAGTCTTTCAACGGGGCAGCGACAGTTGGTTTCATTCGCTCGAGCACTTCTCGCTGACCCTCGCGTCCTCGTCCTTGACGAAGCAACTAGTTCGGTAGACACGCAAACCGAGGGTGTCATTCAGGAAGCGATGGAAACCCTTATGGTTGGCCGTACATCCTTCGTTATCGCCCACCGACTTTCAACCGTTCGAAATGCGACCGAGGTCCTCGTACTCGATGAGGGGCAAATTGTAGAACGAGGCACTCATCAGGTGCTGCTTTCAAAAAGAGGCTTGTATTACAACCTCTATAAACTTGGCCTCTCCGCGGGTGGAGAAAACATCGACGCAGGTGTCGCTCGTGGTACATCCACGTCCGAGAATTAACGAAGTGTGGTCACAACCTGCACCTAGTCCTGCTCCATCTCAACTACAGCATAAAATTGTCATGGCCGGTGCCCCAAGACCCCGAAATGGGACCGTCGTGCTACTCCATGGCCGGGGCGACAACGCCACAGGTATCGCCCCTCTAGCCTTCGAGTTGGACCGTGAAGATCTGCGTGTCATATCGGTACAAGCGCCTCTTGCTCTGGACCCTCCCCACGATGGTGGATATGAGTGGTACCGCATGTATGAAGCCGGACAAGCCGAACAACCGACACTGCTCGAAAGCCTGACAGCGCTCGCATCATTCCTGGAATCCATTGTCCGGAAATACCCGGACGATGCTGAGCGTGTGGTGGTAATGGGATTTAGTCAGGGAGCTGTGGCAGCACTTGGCGTTCAAGCCCAACGACCTGACCTTGTAACTGGGGTTATAGCGATGAGTGGTTACTGTCCGCTGCAAGCGAAGGCTATAGGTGCAAACTTAATCGGCCAACCGATATTTCTTGGGCACGGAACATCGGATACGGTCATCCCCGTCACTCTCGGCAGAGAGTCACTCAAGATCCTCGAAGAATTGAAAGCCGCAGTAACCTACCGCGAATACCCTATCGGCCACCAAATATCGATGGATGAGCTCGAGGATATACGCGCATGGCTTGACGAAACACTTCCACGCCCCAGGCAAAGTTAGAGTTCGCCGGACGATCGATCGTCGGCCGGCATATTAACGTCGAGATACAGCTCCTCGAGTTGGTCAGCAGCAAGTATCGACGGGGCCTTGAGCATCAGATCGATGCCAGCTTGGTTCTTCGGAAAGACAGTCACGTCTCGTAGGTTCGAAGTGTCACCCAGAATCATGGCTATTCGTTCGAGTCCCATCGCAATCCCCCCATGCGGCGGAGCACCATACTCAAACGCTTCCAGCATATGACCGATTTCATTATCAATTGCTTCAGGACCGTATCCCATAACCTCATAGATGCGGCGTAGATCTGCCGACCGATGCGCTCGGATTGACCCGCCGCCAATCTCATGCCCATTACACACCAAGTCATATTGCTTTGACAGCGCTCGAGCCGGATCGTTGTAGAGAAGATCAAAGGAGTCATCCGCCGGCGAGCAGAACGGGTTATGAGAAAAGGTAAAACCCCCGGTGTCCGGATCGCTTTCGAATAACGGGAAATCAACAACCCAAGCAAAGGACAGCACATCGGGATCTATCAACTCCAACTGTGAACCCAAATGCAATCGAAGCTCGCCAAGGGAGGTCACAGCAATCTCTCGCTGATCCGCCACCATGCAGACTAGATCCCCGTCTCCAGCTCCAGAAGCCTGAGCGATCTCCTTCAAACCAGCTACCCCAAAAAACCGCTCAAGCGGCGACCGAATGGAACCATCATTGCCTAGGGCAATAGTCGCAAGCCCCGAAGCGCCATTGGTCTTTACGATCTGCTCCAATTCGTTTATCTGACGCCGACTAGAGGAAGCCGCGCCTGGCGCAACCAAGGCCTTTACGATCCCACCATTCTCCAAAACTTCGGTAAAAACCCTGAAGTCCCTGCCCCTGACAGCGTTGCTGACATCCATTAGTTCAAGACCAAACCTCATATCCATCTTGTCTGACCCATATCGATCAATCGCGTCGGCGTAGGAAATCCGCGGGAAAGGATCCTTGAGAACCCGTTTGCTGGAGAGCTTGGCAGCAATCTCCAAATAGAGCGCCTCGATCAAAGCCATCACGTCCTCACGGTCGACAAAAGCCATCTCAATATCAAGTTGGGTGAATTCGGCTACTCGATCAGCACGCAAATCCTCGTCCCGATAGCAACGAGCTAACTGAAAATACCGATCAAGACCAGCAACCATAAGCAGTTGCTTGAGCTGCTGCGGCGACTGCGGCAATGCGTAAGCTTGGCCAGGGTAATGCCGACTCGGCACCACAAAATCTCTTGCTCCCTCCGGTGTGCTCTTAACAAGCGTCGGTGTCTCAAGTTCCAGGAAATCACGCTCCCACAAGAATTGACGCATAACCCGGGTGATGTTGAACCGAAGCTCTGTTAGCGCCCGCATTCGGTCGCGCCGAAGATCGAGATACCGGTTGGTTAATCGGACCGCTTCGTCAATATCCGCATCCGAGGTAATTTCGAACGGCGGTGGTTTTGATGCTGACAAGACTTCCACACCCGTAACGGGTCCAACTTCTATTTTTCCAGTGGAAAGCTCATCATTAGATGTTCCTGAAGGGCGCTCGCGTACAACACCAGAGATCGAAAGTACAAACTCGCTGCGCGTCTGCTCGATAATTTCATGGGCCTCAGAGTTCTCGCCCCTATTGATCACAACCTGCGTCAAACCGTAGCGATCACGGAGGTCAATAAAGATCAGTCCGCCTTGATCTCGACGACGATGCACCCAACCGTTTAGTACCACCGATTCGCCGACATGGGCCATGCCAAGTTCACCGCAAGTGTGCGTGCGGCGAGACCATGTACCAGGTGGCGAGAGTGGCATAAGAACTGCTCCGATCCAATAAAGGGAAGATTAACTAGCTAACTATTCAGTGAAAGCTGGATTCGTTCAACCGATCCACGCCAGAATTTCACTTGATCAGCGCGAGGCATCTTTCGAAAAACCGACGGTTCTTCCTCCTCGAGCCTCTCGAGTTCGTCTTCACGTCCAACCAATAGCACATATAGCTTGGCTACTGCATAAGCATAATTCGGATGAAACTCAAGCATGTAGGCCATGATCGAACCAGATGTGCGCTCAATACGACCAACAACCCCCGCGTCCTCGATCAAACGGGAAAGATCGGAAAGGGGTCGCTGACGACCTCGACCAATCCTTGCTTCTATCTCTATAGGCTCGTACCCCTGTTCGATAACAGATTCAGACCAATGCTGAGCTAGTGCCTCGAGATCTGGAGCAACTACTGGTGGCGGATTTTCTATAGCGCGAGCCACCTCCACCCAGTCAATCTTTATCTCCGGATACAGGACCTCACACTCCTCACGAAGTTGCTTCGTAACCTGTGGCCGTTTACCTAAATACGCTAGGTATCGCGTCTGGCTTTCACCATCGTCACTAACATCCGCTACCAACCACGCCGACCGAACACTACGGACGCTGCCATCGTCCCGGCGTTGTTCCTCCGGATGCCAACACACCGAGGCAGGCATATGTTCGTCCGATCCTTGAGAAATTCCTTGTAGTTAATTCTTACTCTGCGGCGCCATGATGATGCTCATCACCCGACCATCTTGCTCTCGCGTCACATCACGCTCAACCACCCCATGCAATGCTAAATCGGTCTTCACACGCTCAAGCACACGGACAGCCACTTCGGGATGCGCGAGTTCACGACCCCGCATCCGCACCCAGGCCTTCACCTTATTCCCTTCGCCAAGAAACTTCTCAAGCCGCTTAATCTTGAATTTAATATCGTGATCACCCGTGCGAGGGCCAAAGCGAACTTCCTTAACAATTCCAGCCCGTTGCCTCTTTTTCCCATCCGACTTCTTTCGATTCTGCTGATATCTGAACTTTCCAAAGTTAAGAATTTTCGCAACAGGAGGCTCGGCTTCTGGAGAGACTTCGACGAGATCCAAGCCACGCTCGCGAGCCATCTCGAGGGCTTCAACTGTTGCCGTGATCCCAAGTTGTTGACCGTCCTCATCGATCAGACGGACTTCTCGGACATGGATTTGATCGTTTATTCGTAGGCCACGTTGACGCGGCCTCTGATCGAGACGGGGCGATGGCGGGGGCAGCAGCGACTCCTACAAAAGAATTAACAAGTCCAATAGTGGACTCACGCTAGCATAGGGGTACCGCTCCGACAACGGCCCAACCCCACATCCGAGCATCAATTGCCCATGATGAACAATCTCGCTGATAAGATCACAACTTGAATAGAGTTGAAATGTTCCCCGGAACCGAAATGTTGTTTATAAACAGTTCCCCGCCCACCGGATTTCTATGGCACACGATGTCGATGTAGGGCTCGCAAGCCTGAACGACGGTGCTCTCAGCCATAGCAGCGCACGTCTTCTTACGCAGCGAGCTTCCCACGCACAGTCCGACCTCGGCGATCTCTACCTTGTCATGCAGGGAGGGAACGACCAACTATGCGCAACGTTCAGTCGCGCGCTCGTGTCGTCGTATTTCTCCAATACGACCACAAACATAATCAACGGCCTTTTGTACAGCATGCGTCAAGCTGCCGATCAGGTAGCCGTCGACGTCAGGCAGAACAATCGTGTCGAAACACTGGGCGCGACTGTCGCAGTCATTGAGGGCAACGATCTCTACATAGCTCAGCTTCCGCCGAGTCAGATCTTTATTCTTCGGGATGGCGTTCTTAACGCTCTTCCTGACCAAACCCTCCCGATGAATCATCCGCACCCTGAATTCGCCCCAGACCAAGAAATTGAAATATTTAGGGTCAAGCTTGATGAAGGTGATGTTGTTGCGCTGGCGTCGCACGACCTGCGCCACGGTCTAACAAAACGAGAGATCCAAGGACTCCTGCACAGTCGGATAGCCCAACAGGCAGCTCACGACATATGCGCGCTTGTTGCACAACGGGGTGGTCAACTCTGTGAACTCTTGGTGGTTCAAGTTCAATCCCAACAGGGCACCGAGTTTCCCACTGGTCCGATCGAAGAACCTATCTCCTCTCCCCGAATGACAGAACAACCCACAACTTCACTACCTAACGGAACAACGAGATGGGGATTACCGGCTGACGCACAACCGGTCCAGGAAACGCCCTACGAAGAACCACGATCCCGACTTGGGACAACACAGAGTCAAACACTGGGACAACGGCTGGCAAGCATTCCGCTGACGGCCGCCCTTATCCTTTTGCTTCTACCTGTAATGACGACACGCGCCATAGTTCGGCTTGTCTCAGGCCGGAAAGACGAGTCAAATTCAAGTGGGGTTAAAAGAGCCGAGGCCGAAATCGGCCGTGAGGATCGAGACCCCCTCCTTTATGATGATTGGGAAAGCCTCCGTGCTCTACGCGAGACTCACGCAGGTTCCAGTCCAAGTTCTCAAACTGAATCTCCGCTCGGAACAGTTGGCATGCCGATTACTGAAGGACACGATCCCTTCTTGCCCCGACCCAAAAAATCTTTACCAGGCCCAGGAGTTTTCATCTTCTCGCTCTCGCTTGTGCTCCTGCTCGGCATGCTGTTGATGTACGCACTGCGTGAATGCGGGATCGAAACCGAGTCAGGCGAAAATGGAAGTCCAAACGGACCCATTGGCTCAGAAGAAGAAGAAAATGGGTCGCAGTTGGACAGCATTGAGGGGTCTGCGCGGGAGATCTTCGAAGAAGCTCGAAGCAAGTACAGGGACACGCTAGACGAACCACAAAATGAAAATGTCGGCAGCATTTTGCTCGCGTTGGCCGAGGCCGAGGCTCTGGCCATGGAGGCACGCAACACCCCCGGAGCAGATAAAACTCTTGGCGAAGACATAAACAGACTGTTGCTTGATATTGAGAAGCGGAAAGAAACATTGACCCTGGTCGTGAAAATTACCACCGTTAAATTGATTGATAAATTTACGGAAGGGGTGGGGTTCTCAAATGAACCCCTAGAAGTGCGTGGAGAATCAATCTACGTGCTGAACGCCATCGAGTCCCGCGTGGTCGAAGCCATCCCCGACCAAGAAAACAGCACCACGGTGCTTCGTAAGGAAGAGCCTGTAAGTAGCGTCCCGTTCCAGCAACCGATAGCCATCGTCAACCGTGCCTTGAGCGTGCTTGTCATAGATGATGACTACAACGTTGTGAGCCTGCGGCCCGAGCAAGCCCCCCAACTACTGCGAATTGTTGGAACTGGGAAGTGGCGAAAACCAGTTGCCTTCGACAACTTCAACAACAACTTATACATACTCGACCCTGGAGCAGGTGACCGAGGAACCATTCATAAGTATCAAGTCACCACTGCGGGATACGAAATTGAGCCGATCTCGTACGTAAATCAAGCCGAGGAGGTTGACCTTTCCACCGCGATCGATTTCGCAATAGATGGCGAGATATTCGTCCTGCTCCAGGACAGTTCAATTCTTAGGTTCGGCGCCGGTCGAAACATTCCGTTCGAAATAAATGGTCTTGTCGGCGTGCCGCTGAAAGCCACCCGTATTTTCACGGACGCAAACGCCGGCAGTCTTTACCTCGCAGATCCCAAGAACGAACGGATCGTAGAAATAGACAAGAGTGAAGGATCGTTTGTTCGCCAGTTCAAATTTTCTGGAACGGACAATTTCTTTGCAGACATCCGGTCCATTTGGATTGACGAAAATGAAACCAAGCTTGTTGTGCTCGGCGAAACTTCGGTGCGGCAATTCGTAATTCCTAAGAAAGCTTCGTAGAAGAGTGCCGCGTCAGCCTGCTTGGGAATCAATCTTGGTCCCGACTCCCGAAAACCCACCCTCGACAACTACCCACACTATTCTTCGTAAGCCAACGACCAAAGATTCAGAACACCTTTATTGTCTCGACCGACGGTTCTGCCTGGAGCGGGGAACGGGAATCGAACCCGCGTCTTAGGCTTGGGAAGCCCATATTGGACCACTCAACTATCCCCGCATGTGAAAACGCATGCCCAAAATCGAACTTTGGAACCATCCTCGGATACGTTTTAACACTTCCGACGAAAGCTTCAAAAATTTTTCGGCTATAGTTTCGGACCTCCCAAGGCACTGATGTCAGCACGGCAGCGTAGGCTCGGAGATTAAAGTGCAGCACATCCAATCGACTGCAGACCGCGTGATCGATAACGTCTCGACAGTAATCGTCGGGAAACAAAGCGCTATTGAGCTCGTAGTCATCGCCCTGCTTTCGTCGGGCCACGTTTTGATCGAGGACGTTCCGGGAGTCGGGAAAACAACACTCGCAAAGTCGATTGCTCGATCACTCGGTCTCACCTTCAATCGCATCCAGTTCACGCCTGACCTGCTGCCCAGCGATGTAACGGGCGTAACCATTTTCAACCAACAAACCTCTGAGTTTGAGTTCCGGCAAGGACCGGTAATGTCACAGATTGTTCTCGCGGACGAAGTGAACAGAGCCACGCCCAAAACGCAATCAGCCCTTCTAGAAGCTATGGAAGAAAATCAAACCACTGTTGATGGGAAAACATACGCTTTACCTGATCCATTCTTGGTATTCGCGACTCAAAACCCTATTGAGTACGAGGGGACCTTTCCGCTACCCGAAGCTCAGTTGGACCGCTTCCTAATGCGAGTGAGTCTTGGTTACCCGGACCGGGAACACGAACTCCAAATCCTTGGTGACCGTCAGCACAAACAACCTATTGATACGGTCCAGCAAGTGATCGATGCAAACGACATTCGATCCATCCAGGAAGCCGTACAACATATTTACGTTGATGAACTTGTTTGTGGCTACATCGTCGACGTAATCCGTGCGACGCGCGAACATCCTGATATCTATCTAGGTGCAAGCCCCAGAGCCAGCCTTGGTCTATTCCGGTCCGGTCAAGCACTAGCCGCAATACGTGGGCGGGGTTATGTTGTCCCTGATGATGTGAAGCATCTTGCTGAAGCGGTGATTGCTCACAGAATTATTGTCAGCCCGGCTGCGCGCATTCGAAACATCGACACGCGAAACATTGTCTCTGACGTCTTGGATTCTGTCCCCGTACCCGGGGCTTCCGCGACATAAACCATGCCATGAATTTCCAAGAACTGGCCCTCGTTATCAGACGTATTGAGCCCTGGGGATGGTGTGGCGTAACCACCACTGAAATTGGCCTGTTAGGGGCGACCCTTGGCCATAACTCGGAAGCTTCCTGCGTGGACGAGCTACGCGCCTCCTCTACTGCAGCCCGCTATCGATCACGAGGTGCCCAGCGACTTCAGGTCCGTCGTCTGTCAGAAGCATCGACTGTGCCATCGGGACGGAGTGCGTACCAGATTGCCGGAAACGCAATAGAACAGCTGTGGGAATTCCTGGTCACAGGACGCCAACGACTCGAAACACCGCTCGATGTTCGTGCAGGCACTGACTTCCAGCATCAAGCATGGGACATCGTACGAGCAATTCCGTTTGGAGATACGCGAAGCTACGGATGGGTCGCTGAAGCTCTTGGAAAATCAACGGCCACTCAGGCTCTAGGAACCGCCGTTGGCTCCAACCAGATGTTGATTTTTGTCCCGTGCCATAGAGTCGTTGGATCCCGAGGCATCGGCGGTTATTCACGCGGCACCGAATTGAAGCGCCGCTTACTCGACCACGAGCGCTCGTGGCCTCGTATGCAATCAATGTTTAACGACTAGTCGTTCGCACCCACATCTTCCACGGCATCCAGATCTTGTTCTAATCGACTTCCCGCACGCAGTCGAACTTCGCGACCCTTTTCGGCATGAAAATCATCGCTATAAAAGCCGATCTCTTCCCCACGAAAAACGGTAACGTAGAGGTCATCACGTCGTGTCTCGGCGGATAGCACTAAAGTTTCATCAATGCGCTCTATCAAGCGAAGAATGTGTTCTTCGGCTAAATCGACCCTGATCACCAAGGTTGCGTAAACGTTGGAACTCGCAAAATGCAAATCTATTCGGCCAAGAGGACCCTCCGGCGATCTCAAGTGATACCCCTCAGAACTGCCGGTACGGTATTGCCGATCGAACTCCACAGCCCCTATTTCCATGACGGAACATCCAGTCCGATATCAACCGCACGAGCCGAGTGAGTAAGCGCCCCCACAGAAATATCGTCAACCCCCGTTTGTGCAAAACCACGAACGTTAGCCAAGGTCACACCACCTGTAACTTCGAGACGCGCCCGACCTTCAACAAGCTGCACCGCGAATCCGACATCTTTCACAGTCATATTGTCCAGCAAGATCATGTCCGCTCCTACATCAAGAGCCTCACGAAGCTGCTCGATGGTGTCAACCTCAACTTGCAACCGCATTCCATCAGAACACACCCCGCGAGCTTGACGAAAAGCCCGCGAGAGTCCGCCCGCGGCAGCTATGTGGTTGTCTTTTAATAGCATTGCATCAAATAAGCCAAAGCGGTGATTGAAGCCACCACCAGCCTTTACCGCATACTTTTCAAGATCTCGGAGCGTAGGCGTCGTTTTTCGAGTGTCGAGAATCCTTGCACCTGTCCCCCGTACCTCGTCGACAAATGCACGCGTAAGCGTAGCGATGCCACTCAAACGCTGGGCAATATTGAGAGCGACCCGTTCTCCCGTAAGCAGCCGACGCGCATCGGTTTGAATAGACGCAATCACCTGTCCAGCCTCTAAGACCATCCCGTCTTCAGTTGCATCCTGAATAGCCTCAGAGTCCCCTAGGCACCTATAAACACTATGAAAAACAGAGACGCCTGCCACTACAAGAGGTTCCCTGGCCACCACGAGACCCTTAAGTCGGACATCCGGTGCCACAACAGCCTCTGTGGTTCGATCCCCATCACCGATGTCCTCAGCAAGAGCACGCACCACTAGATCCTCAAGAGCGTCCCCTGGAAAGCCTGTCATTTGATCGACAGAGGAACTGAACGAAAATTTATCGTCAGCTTCCCGTGATCAACTTCCAGAGGCCAAACCTCGTTGTATCTATACAACTGACAACGGAGAACACCCTGGTCATCAATATGAATACATGCCTGAAATCCTTGGCCATAAGTCATGCTGATGTACTGTCCACGCGCCCCATCGGTTTGAGCATTAACGTCGTACTCGCCCTCAACTGGCGGGTCGACATACCAGTCCCCTTTCGGAAGGGTTATGGCATTAGATTGAACAAACTCTTCGGGATCCATTGGTCAAAGATCGGGCCATATTCTCTTGTTGCCACTAACAATAAACGTGTACTAGTCAAAACGTACAGTGCCAGTGATAGACAATAGGCACCCTCAGCCAAAGTCTGGCAAAGTAGGACTGCTACATATGATTGGGAAACCCATTAGGGCGGCACTTTAGAGTAAGTGTCTGGACTAACCCACAAGTTGTGTGACGGTCTATCCCATTAATTGACCGCGGAGGATCCGTATGGCGTTCGATGTAGACCCGTACACCAAATTTCGCCACCTAGTCATGACCAACGCAGAACAGGTCATTCTCGGCAAAGACTCGGAAATAGAGAAGATCCTGGTGTCGCTACTCTGCCGTGGCCATGTGTTGCTGGACGATGTCCCAGGAACAGGCAAAACAATGCTTGCAAGAACAATGGCTGCCTCAATTGGTGGGGTCTTTCGTCGAATCCAGTTCACCCCTGACTTACTCCCTAACGATGTAACAGGCGTCACCATATTTAACCAAAAGACTACAGAGTTTGAATTTCGGCCTGGCCCTGTGTTTGCAAACGTCCTATTAGCGGACGAGATAAATCGAGCCACACCTCGAACGCAATCAGCCCTCCTTGAAGCCATGGGTGAATCTCAGGTCAGCTTCGACGGTGTCGCCAGATCGTTACCAACACCGTTCACCGTGCTTGCAACCCAAAATCCTGTTGAGTTCGAAGGTACATTTCCTCTTCCTGAAGCCCAACTTGATCGTTTCATGATGCAGTTGACAATTGGCTATCCCGGAATCGAACAAGAACGTGAGATTCTCGAATCACAGCGGCATGGCCATCCGATTGACAACGTAGAGGCTGTCACTTCGCTCGAACTCTTAACCAGTCTTCAAGACGGTCTTGGGAACGTTCACGTCGACGGTACGGTCACTGACTACTTGCTAAGGCTTGTTCGAGCTACTCGCGAACGACCGGAATTATCTCTGGGCGCCAGCCCACGGGGATCGCTCGCCCTCTACAAAGCATCGCAAGCCCTAGCAGCGTTGCGAGGCCGTGACTTTGTATTGCCAGACGACGTCAAAGAACTCGCCCCCACAATTCTCGCGCACCGACTATTGGTCGCGCCGGAATACGGATTACGCGGCATCACTTCGGATGGAATCGTAACCTCACTCGTCGAATCGGTGGAATTACAGCTCGTAGACGCGGACGGTGGCTAGCCTCTTAGCTTTAGCAGGCCTGCTGCTGGCAGCAGCCCTGTTCACTCGGTTTCCCATTCTGTTCCTTGCCAGCTACCTCATCATTGCCTTGCTAGCACTCGCACATGTTTGGGTATGGTTAATACAACGTGGCCTTCATGTTCACCGAGAAGTCACGCCGCGTATCTTTCACGATGAAACAGCCACCGTAACGATTCGAATCAGAAATCGCTCGCTACTACCCATTCCATGGTTAAGCGTGCGGGAAGGCCTGCCCATCCAAATTTCCACCCATGACGCACTGCGACGGGTAGTAAGAATCGGCCCCCGAAGATCGACTGACATCACATATACGCTAACGGGCAGCGCCCGTGGCTATCACCGGCTCGGGCCGCTCGAAGTTCGATTCGGAGACGTCTTTGGGATCTCGAGCAGAGATCTCATCATCGACACGGCAGAGTTTGTAATTGTCTACCCGGAAATTGTTCCCATCGAATCGTTTCACATCGAATCAAACACGCCTTTCGGCGACATGCGGTCACATCAAAGGATTTACGAAGATCCTCTTCGAGTAGTTGGCTCACGTGACTATCAACCGGGCGACTCCGAACGTCTCATAAACTGGAAAGCAACGGCTGCTGCTGGACAGCTGTTAGTTCGAACACTTGAACCCGCCGTAAGCCACGAAGTGCAAATATTCCTCGATCTCAATCCCGAGAGCTACAGTCGGCAATGGAAAGATCCCGCATCGGAAATGTCCGTTACGGTCGCAACTTCGCTTGCCTCGTTTATGCTTCAAAACCGTCAGGCCGTTGGCATTGTGGCGAATGGCCTTGATCCCATCTACCTTCAAGGAGATCGGGTAGTCTCGCAGACTGAGGCTCGTCGACGCATGGGGAACGCCCTGCCGAACGTCCCCGTAGGTCGTGGGCGAAGCCACTTGATGTCCTGCCTCGATCTCCTGGCTCGTGTGAAACTGCTTGCAGGCGAAACTCCATCCAAATTGGTCACGACCGCGTCTCAGAATTTGGCATGGGGAACCACCTCAATAGTTATCACCGGCCTTAGATCCGACGACCTTTTTGCTGCGCTTACCGCCCAACGTAAACTTGGGCATCGAGTGATTGCCATCTTCACTGACTCGTCAGCTGCAAACCTAAGCGTGTCTGCCGCACGCGCAGCTGGTCTTGGAGCGTTTGCAGTTACCAGCAAGGAACATATACGTGTCTGGCGAGACGACCGAACGTCCGTTTAGCCGGACCATTTTGGGCGCAATCAGCGCCACCTGTTTCACGCTGTTTGGTGCGGGACTCGTCCTTTGGATGCAAACGGTCACAATCGGTGCCCTCCGCGCATACACGTTTATGGCAATCATGACAGCCGTGTTCTTGCTATCCATGGTGGTGGCGGCCCGGAGCGGTCGCTACTCGGCCTCCAGTTACGGATGGAAACAATGGACGGCGGTGGTAATCCCCACCTTATTACTTGTTCGCATCACTGCATTTTTTGGGTCAGGCACTGATAGCTTTGAAGATCCCATCGGGTTCGTCAGTGGGCTCCTCGATCTAACCGCCCTCATTCTGGCGCTTGTCCTTGCCCTGACCTGGGGAAGCGGCATGCGGGTCGCTCGAAACATCGAATTGCTCCATCCACAACGATCCGAGATTCCGCCATCAATGCGCTCCCCGCAATATTACGAGTGGTTGGACAGTAGAGGCCGTTATATCGACCGGGCAGCCGCAGTTGGCGAACTGACCCAACTTGCAGCGATTGGGGGGGGCATCCTTATTGGATTTACCGCGTTCAGCGTAGCCATTGGCGCAGAACAACGGAATGCAGGCTTGGTTCAGACCTCTCTCACCATTATGGTTCTGTACTACCTGAGTGTTCTCCTCTTGCTCAGCTACGCCAATCTCATCCGGCGCACCTCCCAATGGTCGCTCGAGCTTGCATCGCAGGCGCCTGGCCTTACAGGAACATGGATTCGTTCGGCTTTCGTATTACTCATTGTTGCGTTGGTGTTGGCAATGTTTGTACCCGCTATAGACACCGATGCCTTTGTCAACATAGGCCACCTCATCATCGAGGGGATGATTTGGATCACACGAATCATTCTGGTAACTGGAATTGTCGTTCTTGGATTCTTTGCGCGCATCTTTGAATTCTTTCGCCCAACCTCAGATGGAAAGCCTCCTCCAGAACCCGCTCCTCCACAGCCCGACAACCCAACAACAACAAGCGCTTTAGATCTAACTGAAGTGCTCGCAGCTCTCGTGGTGCTGGTGATTGGCGGATTAGCGATTTACTGGGTCACCAGAATCGTTCGTCGAAATTTTCACAACATTCAGGTGGAGAAGGCCGGAAACTCGTTACTCGGGCATATCTATTTAATCTTTCGAGCTGTGCTCGACTCAGTCATCGGACTGCTCCGCTGGTCACGAACCGTGGGCCGAGTCATAGGAGAGCAAATAAAGGTCTTAGCCTTTCGCCGCGCTTCAATCGAAGCGCGGACACCAGAATCGGGGAGCCATCGATCAGACATAACACTCCAACAGCATATTCATCAGATTTATGCCGCCGTAGTGACTGAAGCTTCGTCCCTTGGTATACATAGAAAACCTGGCGCAACCCCTGCAGAATACGAGGAAACACTGGCACTTCGGTGCCAAGGGGCGACTGCCGCGTTACAGAAATTAACTGAGCTGTACGTGTTTGCTCGCTATTCGAGCAAACACCTTCGTCCGCACACCCTGAAACAGGCTCGCCAAACACAGACAGACGTCTTGGACGCCCTAAGGAGCCGCAATGACTAAGGATCTTTTTGCCCATAGGGCAATACAAGATCTAGCTCGTGATGCTCCGTTAGCAGCTCGAATGCGTCCGGTGACCCTCGACGCATTCGTTGGCCAGAAAAAACTCATCGGTCAAAACGCACCGCTTAGAAATTCGATCGAGCGAGACGAAATCTGGTCCGTGATTCTCTGGGGACCGCCTGGCACTGGAAAAACAAGTTTGGCAAGAATTGCAGCGAACGCGACTAGTCGGAACTTCGTAGAGCTCAGCGCAATCTCGGCCGGAGTAAAAGACGTTCGAACAGTGCTATTGCAAGCCACCGAAGCCCGCCAACTTTATTCCAAGCGCACGCTGGTATTCCTTGATGAAATCCATCGCTTCAACAAAGCCCAACAGGACAGCCTGTTGGCCGCTGTGGAAAACGGAACAATCGCTTTGTGGGGAGCAACCACTGAAAACCCATACTTTGAAATCAATGCTTCACTTTTGTCCCGAATGCGCGTTCTACGCCTAGAACAACTAACAAGCAAAGAGCTACAGGAAATTGTCCAGAACGCAATCAAAGCTCCGGGAGGACTCGGACCAACAGCCCCAAGGGTTCAAGTCGACGCGATCGAAGAAATCATCGCCGGAGCAGGTGGAGATGCCCGTGTAGCGCTCAACAGACTTGAGGCAACTACCGTCTTCGCGACCGAGCAACACATAACGTCGATTGAATCCGCCGTTGTCACCGCCGCGAACTTAGAACGACAAGTCCGATATGACCGTTCAGGGGATGAGCACTATGACACAATTTCGGCCTATATTAAGAGTGTGAGGGGCTCGGACCCTGACGCGGCACTATTCTGGTTGGCGAAGATGATCGAAGGTGGAGAAGCACCAGAATTTATCGCTCGACGGATCGTAATCTTGGCGTCTGAAGATATCGGAAATGCTGATCCAAGTGCTCTTTCGCTGGCCGTGGCTGCGGCTTCGGCCGTTGAACGGTTGGGCATGCCCGAAGCTCGATTTGCGTTGTCACAAGTCACCATCTATCTCGCGGCGGCTCCAAAGAGTAATGCGACCGGCCGCGCCCTAGATGCGGCGACTCAAGCCATTCGTGACGGAGCTGATCTTACTGTCCCGTCATATTTACGCTCGACGAACCATCCGAATCTAACGTCCTCAGAAAAACCTGAGCTGAACTACAAATATCCTCACAACCATCCGGATAACTTCGTGGCCCAACGTTATATGTCGAATCCCGCGAAATTTTACGACGGACATGGTGGTGGTAGGGAACGCGAACTTTGGGAACTACTCAATAACCGACGAGTTGGTGGCAAAGACATCGGCTCGACGCCCTGAGGACACCACCAAACTTACATCGCTAGATACCGACGGAGTACAGGAAGAATCGACTGCTGTTGAGCATGATTCAAAAACAGATTCACGCTCCGACCATCAGCGCGACGAAGTTGTACAACACCTCCCGCACACCTATAGCTTTGAAAGTCGTTCCAGGACCAAGATCGAGCAGAATGCAGAACAACACCCTCATCAGTGAAGTGGTAATACACGGGGAAAAACAACCATGCGGCGATAAGAATTAACGAAAGGGTCCCGGCACCTTCCACCATGAACCATTCGGGTACAAGTCGCGCGAAGAGAAATAGGCCCAGAATTACTAATAATTGCCACCTATAGATAAGCATCCGGGATCTAAGACCAACCCGCAGCCGCTGAACCTCCACACCTGGCCGGTCCTTCGCCCACGGACAGTACGTGGCAGCAATCATCAGCCCATAGCTCACCGCTATAACAGCAAGAAGCCCATACGTAGTAACACCTAGCATGAACGGAAAAACTTCCTGACACTTTGAACTCAAAGAGTTTACGAGGAGACCGGGCCACTGTCTTATACTCGGACTCAATGCGGCTTTTGAAATCCCAAACCTGATGGCTGGCCATTCTCGCTGGGCACAGATCAAGCGTCAGAAGGCCGTGACCGACGCCAAGCGTGGCCAAATATTCACCAAGTTAGGCCGCGAACTAACTATCGCATCTCAGCATGGCGGTGCTGACCCTTCAGCTAACTTTCGTCTAGATCAAGCTATGGCAAAAGCCAAAGCAGCAAACATGCCTAAAGATCGAATTGAGCGAGCCATCCAGCGGGGAGTAGGAGGAAACGCGGAAGACAGGTCACTCGAAGAGATCACTTATGAGGGCTATGCAACAGATGGCGCTGGATTATTGATTGAGGTAGTTACCGACAACAGAAATCGCTCGGTGGCCGAAATCCGAACGGCACTCAATCGGCTGGGCGGAACGCTTGCAGAATCCGGATCCGTAGCCTGGCAATTTGCAAATCGTGGAGCTATTGAAGTACGTGCCGATGGTGTGAATCCGGAAGACATTGAACTTTCCGCAATCGATATGGGGGCGGTTGACGTGGAACACACAGATGATTTTGTTCACGTTTACACGGAGGCCTCTGAACTAGCTTTGGTAAAAACAGCGCTTGAAAACATCGGTTACTCGATAACCACAGCCGAGTTAACCATGATTCCCACCGCTCCGATGCTTATGGACGACAGCCAGACGTCGAAGATTGTAGGTATGGTGGAACAGATCGAAGAGCTAGATGATGTTCGTCGGGTCCATACGAACGTGGAAGTGAGCGATACGCTGCTTGAGCACATTGACACATAACAGGGAAGAACTGTGCTGACACTCGGGATAGATCCGGGCACGGCCAGCTTCGGATTCGGATTGGTCGCTGGTAAACGGCACCCCGATCATGTTGCGCATGGTTGCCTCACCACCCCAGCTAAACAGCCTATAGGTACTCGTCTCGCCCTTATACGCGACGGGTTGCTTCCACTGTTTGATCGTTATGCAATTACTGCGGTTGCGGTGGAGCACTTAGGCTACGCACGCCGAATCACCTCCGCCGTCGATGTCTCGCACGCCATAGCCCTGACACATCTCCTTGCAGCGGATCACGGTGTTCCGGTCGAGGAATATGCTCCGTCGGAGATCAAGCTAGCGGTCACTGGGTATGGAGCATCTAATAAGGCCACGGTGCAGAACATGGTTCAACGCTTACTTGAACTACCCGACGTTCCTCATCCGAATCATGCTGCTGATGCGTTAGCGGTAGCAATCTGTCACATCAACTCCCATGCAATCCGATCACTCCACCGGCAGGTGGCCAATCAATGATCGGAGAACTAACCGGTGAAATCGTCGAAAGGCGAACCGACGCTATGGTGATTAGAGTTGACGGAACGGGACTAGGCCTCGAAGTTTCTGTGCCTGACCGTTCGCTTGCCGCCTCTGGTGAACAGGTTCATCTCTTCACCTCACTACAGTTCGGTTCAGACGGAGCCTTTCTAGCTGGCTTCGAGACAATTGAAGAACGCCGCGTATACGAAGCGCTCCTGAGTGTTAACAGTGTCGGGCCACGCACTGCCGTACGTGTGCTGTCAACACATCCCGCAAACAAGATCTTTCAGGCGTTAGACGCCGAGGACCCGAAGCCGTTCCAAGCTGTTCCAGGCATCGGAGGAAAAACGGCGAGCCGAATTATTTTGGAACTGCGGGGGAAATTGGTAGCAACTGACAGTGATCCTGCTGGTTTGTCCGCAGACGAAGATTCGATTGAGGTTCTAGAAGTGTTGCTCAATCAGGGATTTTCCCGAGCCGAAGCAACCATTGCCCTGAATCAGAGTGCCGGCGAAACGATGCCTGTAACTGAGCGGATCACAGCTGCGCTCCGGTTCCTCCATACGAAAAGCAGGACGCGTTCGTGACGGATCGTGTAGTCAACCCAGCACCCAACACCGATGACAGCCGCCTGGATCGAGCACTTCGACCGCGTGACCTCTCCGACCACGAGTTCATCGGCCAATCTGGTGTAAAGCGTGCACTGCGTCTGATGATTCAAGCCGCTAAGGGTCGCAACGAACCGGTGGACCATATTCTGCTTGCAGGGCCTCCAGGCCTTGGGAAAACTACGCTCGCGCAGATAATTGCTAACGAAATGCAAAGCGATCTGGAGGTTACGTCAGGACCGGCGCTCCTCCGTCCCGGCGACCTTACATCGAAGCTAAGCGCCATTGACGCATCCTATGTGTTGTTTATTGACGAGATCCACCGACTTGGAAAATCTGTTGAGGAAATCTTGTATCCGGCGATGGAAGATTTTGCATTTGATCTGCCGAGTGGTAACCGGACTCATCGCATGCGGATGCCCCCCTTCACTGTCATCGGCGCAACAACGAGCGCAGGATCGCTAACAGCAGCTCTTCGCGACAGGTTTGGAGTAGTTCACCGCCTCGAGTTCTACAGCGTGGACGAAGCTGCACGAATTGTTCAACGATCAGCTGGGATCCTCGGTGTCACCATCACCGAAACCGGGGCGTTCGCGCTCGCTCAACGCTCACGCGGAACAGCCCGTGTCTGTAATCGCCTTCTTCGCCGGGTACGTGACTACGCAGAGATTGAAGCTGATGGAGTGATCACGGACGACGTGGCGGCGCAGGCCCTCGACGAGCTCAATGTAGATAATGAAGGATTAGACGCGATGGACCGTCGGATTCTCACGACCTTAATGGACACGTTTAACGGAGGCCCAGCAGGCCTCCAGGCATTGGCGGCCAGCCTCGCCGAGGATCTCCCGACACTTGAATCTCATTACGAACCATTCCTGCTCCAGCGAGGCTTTATTGCCCGAACGCCTCGAGGCCGAGTAGCCACGAGACGGGCCTACGAACACCTTGATCGAGAACCTCCGGCCGTGGCAGCTGAACAGGCCACACTACTCTAGTTAGCAGTGATCGATGAACACACCACAACGACTTCACGCAACAGTGTCGGGCAAGGTTCAAGGAGTAGGATTCCGATATTTCGTAGCTGAGCAGGCCCGCAATATGGAGTTGTATGGTCATGTCCGGAATCTTCCCGCCCGAAGACACGTTGAGGTGATAGCAGAGGGCCCGAAAACCACCCTGGAAAAACTTGCCAAGTTGCTACGCTGCGGGCCACCTCTTGCTGAGGTCACATCCGTTACCCTGAAGTGGCACATTGCGAAGGGTGGATTACCCAAATTCACGATTCATGGATAACCGAGCCATGTTACGTCGCCCCAAAACATTAGAGAGAACCAAAACCAGGCCCTCGCACAAGCATTTTCGAAGCATGCACATGCTGGCCTGGAGTTCGCTCTTGCTTGCTGTGGGTGTGCTGCTATCGGCGATTGTCCTTGTTCCAAGAGGCGTTTCATCAATCCTAGCGGGTGTCAGCGAGAGTAAAGCAACAACAGCTGAAATTATTGACGGAACGGTTCTGTTTCAGCCACCTGCAACCGCGAATTGGCAAAGCATGCCTGCTCAAAAACATCTCGCGGAGGGTTCCCGCGTAAGAACAGATGACCGATCCCGTGTTTTCCTTCGAACACGTGATGGGTCAACTTTATTGTTGTACAACGATACTGAATTGGCGTTGCAGCGCATGCAGTTCGGACGATTTAATAAGGCGCTTCAAGACACGGTAATAAGAATCTTCAGAGGCCGCCTTCAAATTGGGGTTGCTGCTCATCCCTCCTCGCAAACCAGACAAATCACAGTTCTCTCCGGAACCGGTCGATTCGACCTAAGTGAAGGCAGCTATAGAATCGAGATGGACCCAGATGGCTCATCCCATCTGAGCATCCGCAGCGGTTACGCCTCAATTTGGTCGGGCAATCAGAGTGTCAATCTTCCCGCTGGTTTTAGAGCTCGAATCGGGCCAAAAGGAAAAATACACGCTCCCTTACCTCTCGAACGCGATCTGATCGACGATCCGCTTCGTGATGCCGCCCTCGATGACTCCCCGTGGAAGACCTTTGTTGTAACCGAGGCAGGCCCAGCCGGAACCATAAAAAGATCAACCACAGGTGTTTGGTTTCACAGAACTACCCAGGCGGGAAAAACAGATCGCCATGGAGAAAGTGGCTTAGCCCATAACATGGACACGGATATTCGTGATTATGTCAACCTCACAATTGGGGCTGACGTTCGGATTAATTCTCAAACCCTTTCGGGAGGTGGGACTGCTGGAACCGAATATCCTTTAATGATTCGCATTACCTATCTCGATTCTGATGGCCAAGAACAAATATGGACCACCGGTTTTTATCACCAAAATACCGACGGGTTAAGCGTGAAACTGGGAAGAGAAATCCCGGCAAACAAATGGATCACTTATACAAACAGCTCGCTGTTACAGGAAATACGTCCGGCTCCAGTTCACCTCCGACGGATTGAGATTTTAGGTAGTGGTTGGGAATATGTCTCCGGTGTACGTCGAATGGAGTTAACAGGTCATTAGCGACAAAAAGCCGTCTGGAATCGCTGCCGGAGTGGACGCCATCGAGACAGCTCGAATACAGGCAACATTTGATCGCTTTGGCAAACGATTTCTAGATCGTGTCTATACAGAAGACGAACAACGGTATAGCCGAAACCGTGCTGAAGAATTGGCGGTTAGATTTGCTGGAAAAGAAGCCATATCTAAAGCGTTGGGAACAGGTATGCGAGGCATAAGCTGGCGAGAGCTTGAAATCTTGAACAACAGGCGTGGAAAACCTTTTGTCCGCCTGCACGGCGCAGCGCGTGCCCGAGCAGAACAGCTAGGCCTTACGAACTTCGAAATCAGCCTTACCCACAGTCGTGATTTAGCAATTGCCTTTGTAGTGGCCACTACGGATTGAATCGCGTGCCAGGTGGTCGGGTAGAAGCGGCAAGCCCGATCTTTGACCGAATAGTAGATGTGGCCGGCATGCGCTCACTTGAAGCGATGGCCCCTTCGGAGACAAACCTCATGCAGAACGCGGGTGCGGCTATTTCCGCGTATGTGTTAAAAGATGAACATGTCCGACCTAGCGATTTGGCGATTTGCCTTGTAGGACCAGGAAAGAATGGCGGTGACGCTCTCATCGCAGCCGGCCAGCTCGCCCAAGCAGGAGTCAACGTTGCTGCATGGGGGTCTCGCGCGCGTCCTAACGACCCGCTCGTTGCTGCAGCTAGTAAAAGTGGTGTGCGTTGGAAAGTGTGGCAGGGCGACCGAACTCCACTGCTAACCGAAATATCTCAGGCCTCGTGTGTCATCGACGGTCTGCTAGGAATCGGAAGCTCTCCACCATTACGAGGAGAAATCAAAGAACTTCTCCACACATTACCCATCCCTACAAATCAAACTCGTATCGCAATCGACATCCCAACTGGAATAGATGCGGAAACCGGCGCCGCCGACACTTCCACCTTCCCCGCTGACCTAACTCTCGCAACCGGACCCGTAAAAATAGGGTCCTTGCTTCATCCGGCTGTTGAATTCTGCGGCGAAATCCGAGCTGTTCCCATTGGCTTAGAAGCTGTCGCTTACGAATCTATTACTACTGCCATCATTGACCGTCCAACGGTGCGTGGCTTAATCCCAAAGCGTGGGTTGAGTGGTCACAAAGGCTCATTCGGACGACTCGCGATCGTAGGAGGATCGTCTCAATATCTTGGTGCAACTGCGCTGGCTACGATAGCCGCCATCCGAACCGGAGTTGGACTGGTCACGCTTGCATCGATAGAACCGGCGATAGTCACAGCGGCAACTCTCGCTCCGGGCGCAACCTTCTTGCCCTTCGAAGCTACACCTACTGGGCACATGTCCGCTTCGCTTGACGATCTAGAGAAATTACTAGATTCGTCCACTGCCCTTCTAATAGGCCCTGGATTAGGGCGCAGCCCTCAAACCGATTCACTTGTTACCGAACTCATAAGGAACCGGACACGCTCGCCTATTGTCTTTGACGCCGATGCCCTCAATGTACTCGCCGACAACCAAGATTTGTATGCCAGCCTAGGACCTCAGATGGTTCTCACACCGCATCCTGGCGAACTAAGACGCTTGTCCTCTGAAGCTGCTGTTCCCGAAGGCAGAAACCGCATCCGAATATCCGAAAACCTGGCATCTACAACGAACGCAACAGTTGTGGCAAAAGGCTCCCCTACTATCGTTGCAGGAAATAAATTTACATGGATCCTCGCACGACCCAACCCGATTTTGGCAACTGCTGGTTCCGGCGACGTTTTAGCGGGATCCATCGCCGGCCTGTTAGCCCAAGGTGTTCCGCCCGTTGCCGCAGCCCGATTGGGCGTGTGGTTACATAGCGACGCAGCCTCAATTACCGCTGGAGAATCAGACCGCGGAATACCGATCGAGCATATTGCCCAAGCTATTGAGCCAGCTTTACAGAAGACGCGGCTATAGCGGTCAAGCTAACGTCAGTTAATTAGTCGAGCCACGATCACCCCATAGCTCGGTGACCAAAGATTCAGCCGTCGAGTGTTCAAAGCCCCGTCGCACAAGAAAAGCTCCTAGGCGTTGGCGGAATTCGAGGAAGGACATCTCAGCCAACTTACCTGCCTGCTTACGGCCCACAGGGCGCGCAACTTCAAGCTCATCTCCGTAACCCATCCTCAATTCCTCGTCTGCTACCGCCTCACTCACCCCGTACATTCGCAGTTCCTCAAAAACATACCGTCGTCCACGGGCCCTATGGTGTCTCCGGGATCTAATCACCGCTCTGGCGAATTCAGAATCATCCACATATCCAAGCTCGCACAAACGATATACCGTGTCCTCAACGTCCTCAGGAGCCACACCCTTCGTGGCCAGACGCTCCCGAACCTGCGCTTCCGACCGAACTCTCGACGCCAGAAACCTCAATGCAACTTCCATAGGTGTTACTTGCGAACGTTTACCCAAAGGTCAACACAATGTCTCGCTAGGAAGAACCGTGATCAGATGAATCGCGGCTACCCGACATATCTGTCCAGGGCGCCAACCGTCGCTCATTCCCTGCTATCAACCTCCGCAGATTATCGAGATGTTGACTGAACAAAAAAATTACAAATACGGCAATGAGGCCAACACCAAATCCGTCAACACCAAATCCAAGCGCGTAGAACATGATGCCGCCAATTAGAAAACCAACAGCACCAGCCAGAGACGCAAGCGATACATAACGCCCAATAACCACGGTAAAAATCCCAATAGGAATCCCTACCACTGCCGCGGCAGGTACAAGCGCCATCACAGATCCCCAACTCGTAGCAACACCTCGCCCGCCTCGCAAACCTATAAACACCGACCAGTTATGCCCCACTGTTGCTAGAACAGCGACCATCACTGGCACGAGTTGAAACTCAGCCATCAAAACGCGAGCTATCAGGGCAGGCACGAAACCTTTAAGGAGATCCCCACAGAACACAATAACCGCCGCGCCTGTACCAGCAGTCCTATAGACATTTGTAGTCCCCGACCGTCCACTTCCGTGTTCAAAGATGTCAACACCGAAGCCAACCCGACATACCAGCCAGCCGACAGGTATGGCGCCAAACAGATACGATCCAACTATAAGACTGGCAATCTGTACGCCCTCAACTGCAGTCACCAATGGCTCCACCTCACCCCAGGTACCGTTGCAGGATCCGCATGACCCACGTTCATGTCAACCCCAGGGACAACTTTATGAGGCCCTAAGCTTGACCTGTACCGGAGTTCCATTTAATCCGTATTCGTCGCGCAGTCCATTTTCAAGATATCGGCGATACGATCGATGGATGGACTCTGGATTCGAAAAAAACAACGTGAACTGCGGAGGAGCAACACCCGATTGTGTCGCATATTTGAATCGGGCAATCCTACCGCGACGGGATGGAGGATCCCGACGACCGATCCACGATCGCAGGAATACATTCAGCCGCGACGTACGCACTTGGACATGACGTGCCCGATGCACCTCAAGAGCCATGGGTAATACATCGTCAATATGACGTCCCGTCAGAACTGAAATCTTGGCCACCGGGCTTTCAGGAAGAAAGTGGAAGATTCGTCGCAAATGGTGATCCACCCGGTCAGAAACTTCCTTGCCCACCACAAGATCCCACTTGTTAGCCAATATGACGACACCCTTGCCAGCATCAAGAACAAAGCCAGCGATGTGAGCGTCCTGAGCAGTTGGGCCTTCAAACGCGTCAACCACAACAATCCCTATATCAGCATGCTGAATAGATCGCACCGCGCGCAGCACGCTGTGCTGCTCAACCCCAGGATCGATGTGCCCCCGTCTCCGAATACCCGCCGTATCCACAATCCAAACCTCTTGGCCTTCCCACTCGAGTAACGTGTCAACACTGTCACGTGTGGTCCCCGGGGCATCGTGTACCAGGGATCGCGTCTCTCCTAGTAATGCATTAACCAGTGACGACTTACCAACGTTCGGCCGTCCAACAATCGCCAGTCTCGGACGAAGATCGGTTTCCACTCGATACTCGACCCGCGGAAGACGATTCTGAATCGCATCAAGTAAATCGCCAGTTGCAGTGCCATGCATCGCTGACACCGCAATAGGTTCGCCAAGACCAAGGGAATAGAACTCCGAAACTAGTTCCCGGTGCTGCAGCGCGTCAGCTTTGTTGGCGACCAAAAGATGAGGACGACCGGTACGTTTCACCTCGCGAGCAACACGCATGTCCAGCTCAGTAGGGCCCGTCGTCACATCCACTACGACCAAAGCAAGATCAGCTTCCGCAGCCGCTAACCGGGCCTGGGTTTCGGCCTCCGCAGCTACAGGCGCAGGCTGCCGCCATGCAATGCCCGCCGTGTCAACCACTGCCATACCTTGTCCACGCCATTCAATCTCGCCATATATACGGTCACGTGTGGTGCCCGGCATATCCTCGACGACCGCGATCCGCCCGCCGACGAGCCGGTTGAAAAGGGTTGATTTTCCAACATTCGGACGTCCGAGGATTGCAACAAGAGGTTGAGAAACTCGATTAGTTCCGACGCTCATCGAACTGCCTTCATCCGAATCAGGCATATGCACCACGAAACTTCTCGGGCAATCCGTCAGCAATAGCACTCATGATCGAATGGCTTACCTCATCAAGATCAGTGTCAGGGATTGATCCGCTTTGACGTTCCCACACCAACGACTCGCCAAACCGAATTGTGACGGGAATTCGCCCATCTCGCACCCTCGCTCGCCACGAAAACGCTTCAGGCCCCCAAATTGAAACCGGCACAACCGGAACTCCGAGTTTGAGCGCGACATACGCAATCCCGGCTTTTGGAGAATGCAATACAGCATCACGACTCCTCGTACCTTCGGGATACATCCCTACAAGATTCCCTCCGCGAAGAGCCCGAATCATCTGTCGCATTGCCGGCAGATCAACTCCGTCACGATTAACCGGTAGAACACCCCACAACCGGTAGATGATGCCCAGTAGCGGGGCATCCACAAGTTCACGTTTAGCTAGATATGTGATCCGACGGGGCAAGGAGGCACCGAGCAGTATGGGGTCAAAATTACTGAAATGGTTTGATGCCACTATGCACGGACCGGTAGATGGGCAGTAGTTCTGCCCCTCAACCCGAACCCGAAACAACGGGGGGAGTACAATTCTTCTTCCCAACGTCTGCCCCCCCCGATATGCCAACTTAACCACAAGAGGCGGTTCCCACGCTCGTCCACGACCCATCTCAACAACAATCCAAAATATTTCGGTCCTGTATCAGGCTGTCGATCTCGTCAGCAATCAAATCAGGAGATAGGTCACTCGAATCGATGTGAACGGCGTCGGCCGCAGGCTTCAAAGGCGCATACGCCCGCGTACTATCTGTTCGATCACGAGATTCGAGGATTCGACGAGCCTCGGCCATCACAATAGCCTCGCCCGAACACTGTCGTTGGCGCCACTTTCGTTCAGTGCGAGCTTCTAGTGACGCATCGAGATAAATCTTTAATTGAGCGTCTGGCCAAACCACTGTCCCGATGTCTCGACCAATAGCAACCACCCCACCCCGACTAATAAATGCACGTTGCACTCCCAGAAGTTGCAAACGGAGTCCACGAAGTTTCGAAATATCGGACACGATCGCCTCAACCTCAGAAGTCTGCAGTGCCGATGTAACGTCCTTACCGTGATTAAACACGCCAACATCACTGGACTCGGTAGAACTCGGCAAAAAATCAAGGTTCAATGACTTCGACACCTCTAAGACCCTCGGAACATCTTCGGGATCAACCTGGTTCTCCAGCACGACTAAAGCAGCAGCACGATAGAACAGCCCGCTATCAAGACAGAGGAACCCATACCGTTCGGCAACCACTCGACCCACCGTGGTTTTTCCAGATCCAACAGGACCATCAATAGAAATAACAGGAGCTGTCATGCTACATACCGAACCCACAGAAAAAGTATGCGGGGGCACGTCTCATTATATGAGTCAGCAAAACCATTACGTCAGCCTTAAATCACAACGAATGGACAAAAGCAGCAACCGCCAACTAGACACCTGATTTAGACCGTCATCACTATGCGAGGATGCTTCCCAAGCTCGACCGGGAAAATACTCCAAATGACCGTCACATGTATTTCCAATATACGTTCTAATAGATCGTTGACGCCATCACTGCCATAGCTACACTCAAACCGTGATTACCGAAAAACGCATAAAAAATAGTGGCCTACGCCGCGCTGTTCTTCTAGGCATAGCTGCGATCTCTCTTGCAGTTCTCGCTGCACTTCCGACTGCGTCACGGGCTGAAACCCTTCCCTATCTTCCTGACCAGATGGTACGGATCGAAGGACAGGGATGGGGACATGGCGTAGGAATGTCTCAGTGGGGAGCCCGCGGCCGTGCATACGGGGGGCAGGCTGCCGAGGGCATCGTTCGGGCTTACTACCAAGGCGTAGAACTTAGCGACTACCCAACAGACCAGACCTCGATTCGCGTGTTAATTGACAAGAACTACCGTCCTTCGTCGTTCGACGGATCTCTCCGTTCATCAAACACGCTGATTGGCGACATTATTGGGGTCGGCGGTGAATGGGCCATAGCAGGGGCAACAGGCCCACTTCCAGCCGGTGCTCGGCTTCGATTGCTCGATCACCCAGGCGGTGGTCGAGTGACTGTTCGACTACTTGACGCCGCCGGTCACCACATGCTTGATTTTGATCTTCCTAGCCTTATCGAAGTTATCCCGTTAAAACCAGAAACCCGTTTGCTTGTCCACTACAAGTTCACTTCGTCTGCCGGTAACTCTCGTTACTTTGATCTCTACAGAGGGCTAATACGGGTGTACAAAAACTCGTCCGGTCTGATCGACACGGTTAATGTCGTCAACATGGAAGATTATCTTCTAGGAGTGGTTCCCGCCGAAATGCCGAGCCATTGGCCGACAGAGGCGCTAAAGGCGCAGGCAATGGTCGCCCGAACGTTTGCCATCAATAGCCTTGCACCTAATCAACCACTATGGGATGTCGATGACACCACTCAGTACCAGGTTTACCTTGGGGTCAACCGAGAAACGCCTGAGGCCTCGGCCGCAATCCAAGCAACGCACCGACGGGCCATAACCCACGGGGGCGTTCCAATTCGTTCATATTTCTTTAGTACAGGGAATGGGCATACAGAAAACAATGAGGATGTTTTTGGTGGATCGCCGGTGCCGTATCTCCGAGGAGTCCTCGATCTGGATCCAACCGGAAAACCTTGGGACGCTGATTCGCCTCGTAGCACTTGGGCCACTAACGAATTCCCTTTGACGACGATTGAAACGGTTATTTCCAGTTCTGGAGCAAACATCGGTCAACTAGCCTCGCTTGACTTCAACTCCCGGACAGCGAGTGGACGGTTGATTGCAGTTGCCGCAGATGGCGGCGGTGGTCGAATGTCCATGGACGCTTGGGACTTTGTAAGCCGGTTTAACCGAACCACCCCCAACAACATTGGAACCGTTCTTAGCACACGATTCAACATAACATTCGCCTATCCACATACCCGTCGCCACGCACCGCTAAATCTGCCGGACGGTCAATCGGTGTACTTCGAGCAAACCGGACACAACATCAGGCACGGCTTCCTTAAGTACTTTAATGAAAATGGGGGCGTGGCCGCCTTTGGGTTACCGCTTACAGAGGAATTCGTCCACAAAGGCTGGACGATCCAATATTTCGAAAAGGCACGCATGGAATTTCATCCTGATAAGGCAGGTACTCGCTACGAGGTTCAGCTGGGTTTAATTAATACCGAGCTGACCAAGCCACGGCGTCCATTTACAGGCGACATACCTTTCCAGAGCGTGCCACAGCATCGTTTCTTCCCTGAAACAGGTCACAGCGTCCATTTCTCTTTCCTGACATTCTGGGAGAAGCAAGGCGGCCTCGATCGTTTTGGATACCCCATTTCTCAAGAAGTGACTGAAAACGGGCGTACCGTACAACACTTCCAACGGGCTCGTTTTGAATACTATCCCGACGCCCCGCTGGATAAACGAGTTCAGCTTGCTTCGGTAGGAACTGAACTGCTTCGCCAGACAGGTCAGTTGCCCTAGTTTTTGTGAGCAACACCTAGTCCTTGGCAAACCCAAGACACTCGTATACTCATACCCCTCAAGCTGAAGCCCGTCCATGGAAAACCAAATTGCCCTTACGACCGGAGGAACGTGACGAAATAGCCGCGCAGCGCGCGCTCCAGACCACCACACGTCGCGCAACCGTTCCGAAGCTTGAAGAAGTTCTATACGAAGCGTTTCCTGTGCTAGACCATGGCTTCGTACGCGTCGTGGATTACATGGGCAGTGACGCCGCCATAGTTCAGGCAGCTCGGGTTTCATATGGAGCTGGAACCAAGCAAAGCCGGCAAGATGCGGGGCTTATTCGCTACTTGCTGCGCCATTCACATACAACCCCATTTGAAATGTGTGAGATCAAGTTCCATATCAAACTTCCAATCTTTGTGGCACGGCAATGGATCAGACATCGCACAGCAAACGTGAATGAATACTCTGCCCGCTATTCCATCCTCGACAATGAGTTCTATGTCCCTGCAGCCGAACATCTGGCCGCTCAATCCACCAGCAACCGGCAAGGTCGTGGTGAAACACTCGAAGGACAAGAAGCCAAGCGCGTTCTGGAGTTACTCCGTGGGGACGCAATTCAGGCTTACAAGCACTACCAGGAAATGCTCAACGAGGACATCAACGGCGAAACGTTGGCCAGCAGTCGCCAAGGATTAGCTCGGGAATTAGCACGGATGAATTTGTCACTGAACTTTTACACCCAATGGTATTGGAAAGTCGATCTACATAACCTCCTCAATTTTCTATGGCTTCGAAGTGACGACCACGCGCAATACGAAATTCGCGCCTACGCGAACGTCATGCTTGAAACACTGCAGAAATGGGTCCCGTTAACCTACGAAGCCTTTTCCGACTACAGAATTGGTGGCGCGAATATATCGGCTAAAGGACTTGAGGCTATCCGACGACGACTTCAGGGCGAAAACATTACACGTAGAGACGTCGGTATGTCCCAGTCCGAGTGGAATGAACTTAACACCCTTGTAGGACATGATTGCTCGGACTAATTGTTCAACCAGAAACTACACCACGTGGATCTTGGTCACGGGCTACCTTATCTAACGAACGAGACCTACGGTCAATAAAATTAACGACAGCTATAAGAGCTTTATTGACCAACCGTAAGCCTTCGACCTACTCGTTGAATTCAGGAAAGTATTCACGGAGCGAGCCTGGGGCTACGTCCGGGGCGTGCCCTGCGGCAGGATATTCGTAAACACGACCTTCATAGTTTCGAAGCACAATTTTTTCTTCTGTCAACTCGACGATACGTTCCGGCGTCACAGGTATCTTCCCACCGCCTCCTGGCGCATCGATGATGTACTGGGGAACACCGAACCCTGTGGTGTGCCCTTGTAGGGCTTCCATGATTTCAAGACCCTTTTGAACCGATGTCCGAAAGTAGTCGGTACCTTTGACCAAATCGGCCTGGTAAATGTAGTAAGGCTTGACTCGTGCCTTCAGCAACTCGTGCATCAGCTGCTTCATCACCTCAGGGTCATCATTAACCCCACGCAACAGCACGGTCTGACAGCCAACGGGAATGCCGTGGTCGACAAGACGTGCACAAGCCTCTCGGGCTTCAGGCGTCAGTTCCCGAGGATGATTGAAGTGTGTGTTGACGTAGAACGGTTGGTAACGCGCCAGCATTTCGCACAATTTATCAGTAACTCGAGCCGGATTGACACATGGAATCTTGGTGCCCATCCGGATCAAATCGATGTGAGGAATCTCATACAAATTAGAGATGATCCATTCGAGAGCAGCATCCGTTAGCGTCAATGGATCGCCACCGCTCAGCAAAACATCCCGTATCTCTGGATGGGAAGAGATATAGTCAAAGACAGC
>PVBE012647096.1_pt1 | contig 35140 bp, 31 predicted proteins | sample 1631181 | NCBI WGS metagenome assembly PVBE01 (sample SAMN08397723, study PRJNA350692) | Marine metagenome, whole genome shotgun sequencing project. | isolation source: water | place: Pacific Ocean | collected 2012-04
CATCGATCCAGTCGCAACTTTACTTTGGCGCGATGAATATCCAAAAAATAGTATTGATGTATTGCTCCCACAAGAATGGTTACTACATCAAGATGTCTCAAGCATTTCAATTGATAGTTCTTGGCGACTATTCCCTCACTGTAATGAAAAAGTAATTGCAATTCAAAGCAGCAATCAGTGGAAAAAACTCTTTGGACTGATGAACAGCAAACTTGAGATTATTGAAACTGCATGCTGCGGCATGGGAGGTCTTTTTGGACACCAAAAAGAAAACAAACAACTTTCTAAGGACATCTGGAACATCCATTGGGCAACACACGATCCGTTTGAATCAAACGCTCTTACAACAGGGTATTCTTGCTACAGTCAAGCGAAGCGAATTGAACAAATCGAAATGATGCATCCACTTGAAATCATTGCCTCTACCATTCATCGGCAGCAGCAACCGAAGGTCGAAGATTTGGAACTTCCTTAACTTGTTCTTCATTTAAGACCATTCGAAGTCGCATACAAAGTCGGTCATTCAACTCCTTACGTTCAAAGCGTAATGTTTCAAGTCGAAGTTGCCTATGAATATCTTCTTTATTCATAAACTCATCTCCGCTTTTTGCGGCTGCATTCGACTGATGGTTCTCTATCATCGATTCGCATATATTCCAATAGTCATATCTGTACTTTGATGTGAGTGTTTCCAATTGAGTTTGTTGTGATGCATCTAAAGAAGAAATTTCGTTTGCTGCTGTTAACATTTTTGTCAAATCAGAACTCTTTTTAAATACATCTGGGTACGCCTTACTCACAAACTCCATACGAACTTTCCAAAATTCACTTTCTGGAATTTGTTCAAGCAGATTCTCCATAACCGTTTGGTTGACAAGAAGTAATGCACGCTTTGAATCACGGATTGACGTAAATGCATCACGTAATCGAGCCTGAAATGCTTCAGAAGTACGTCCATCTTGTTTCGAATCCTCCATCAGCAACATTGCGTCTTGAATGTGGTTCAACTCATACACTGCGTTAACAAAGGAGTCATGCGGATCTACCACTTGACCATGGTACTCCTGCATAGCTTTTCTTATCGCCTGAATCGATTTTTCAGAAAGACCAACATGCAATTCTACTGAATCATCTGACATAACGTACAAGCCAACTAAATCTATAGTGTCCCCCTCACCACCTCTCCAACCAAATGGATCTTCCGGTGCTGAGGCGCGCTGACGATCACGGTGATTTTCTAGCATCTTTAAATTGATATCATCACGATCCAAGCGTGTGATTGTGGCAAGATCATCGAAGAATATTGTGTCAAGCGTTGCAACTGCGTCTTCAGCAGTACTCCTTGCATCTTTGGATTTACGCATCTTTGCCCCATCTGACAATGTGCCGTCCTCTTGAATTTCTTTAGAAGCGACTGATGCACTAATTTTGACTTCATTGTAATTGTTTCGATATTCGTCATACACAGCGTCAATAATCATTTCGCCATTTTCATCAAGATCAAGGATTGCTGCTGCTCGAGATGGAAATTTTGGTGCAATTGGTCTAGGAATTGACTCATCACCATAAATAACATTAGAATCTTCTACTACCTTTGTTTGAGCAACATCACCAGAAGAAGTACTAGTTGCTTCGCCAACAACAACTACATCAGAGGACGAACTCGCGACTTGAATCTCCCCTGATTCCTTCAGGGCTTCTATTTCTTCAGGTGTCAATTCAGAATCATCAGCAACTACAACTTGCACCTCTACCGAAGAGCCATCTCCACGAACTGCAAACGGCTCATCGTGTGTATGTGACATTTTTTTATTGTTAGCTTCCTTTAAAGTGTGCACCAACTGCTTTCCAAGAATTCCATCGATTCTTGACTCGGTAGCATCGATATATTCGCTTCGATCCGATTTAAAGTTAGCAAGTTTCTCATCAAATTCAGTTGTAACTTCGCCACTCATGATTGCAATTGTTTGAATCTTTCTTGACTTTTCAAGGATATCTGCATGATTTTTGGTTTTCTTAGCCCACTTAATGCGAAAGGATTCACGGATTGCTTCTAGGTCTATTCGTTGCCCCTCACTAAGTTCCTTCATTGAAAGCGCACGGTCAAGATACCCTTCAATTTTCTTGCCACCACGTACAGCATCATAGAATGATTTGCTGAAATACCACAGTTGTAATTTTCTTGCCTCTTCTTCGGCAAGCATTGCATCAATTTTCTTCCATGTCTTCCAATTCAGTTGGCTAATTTCATATGCTTGATCAACGATTGGCTTCAACAAAATATCGCCACGACGTTTCAAATCTTCTATTGCCTCTGGGTCAGCCATAAATCGCATCATCAAAGCTTGATGGTCCATATCGCGAACACCAAGTTCGTCAATCTGATCAAGTGTAAGACGAATTGTTTCGACAACTGCATCAAAACCTTCCTTCACTTCTCTTAGATATCGTTGGTCATATACATCCAACGCTTCTTCCACTTCCGTATTTGGTTCTGCGTCTATTCTCTCATACAATTTCCGTATCTGCGAACGAGCTCCTCGATTTAATGACCCAAGAAGTTCTGTAACAAATATTTCATATGCTTCAAGTTCACGTGCAATGCGAGCACGACCAAGAGTTTTTCGTTGTTTTTCCGATAGCATTCCTGTAACTTCTTCGAAAAATAAATTGTCAGATCGGTGAATAGCCTTCATTGCACGTTGCGCTTTTCGAATGAGTTCTTCGACAAGTGCTCGCTCTGGAATATTGAACTGCATAAAACCAAGTGTTTCAGCAGCTTCAGCAATAGCATCTTCAAAATCTTTTATTTTGTCTAAGCGAGTTCTTGCAAAATCTTCGAGATATCGGTCGTATACTTCTAGAATCGCTTCGCGTTGTGAGTTTGTCATGTCCAACTTGTTTGACATGATTTCTATTTCGCGAATTTTAATTGGATCACTCAGAAGTGGAATTGATTGCGCTTGTGTATCGTACACAATGCTAAAAAAAGATACAAAAAAGACAAGAAAGACTGTATTTAGCGTGATTTTCATATGTGGATTGTAACACAAAAAAATAACGCAACGAGTTAAACTCGTTGCGTTATTGGGTTTTGCCTTAATAGGTAATTACTGCATTTATGCAGCTTTACTTGATCGTATATCCTTACCAACAGTTCGTTGGTCTGCTGTAGCACGACGTTCACTTTGTGTTGTAAGTTTCGTTTTCAAGTCTGCTGGCGTACTTGCCCAAAGATCTGCGCCAATTTCTTCTGCAAGTCCTTCAACTCGATTAAATAGTCCGCCGCCAACTGCGATTTGAGTATTCGGTGAAGCTCCAATTGATTTGATTGTGTCAATAATATTTCGAATGTGTGGTGCATCGCAAGGAGCAGATGAGAACATGCAAAGGGCATCTGGTTTGCATTCGTTTGTTTCAGCAAGAATTTCATCTGCAGGAACACCGCCACCACCAAACTTAACTTCCCAACCATCTGCTTCGCAGAGATCGGCTACGATTTGTGCTGCAAGATCATCTGCTTCACTTGGTCCGCAGAAAAGAAGAATACTTTTGTTGTTCGTTGTTTGTTGTGTATACCCAGCTTGCACTTGGTCAACAAGTGTACGAAGAAGGCGCGTTGCGTAATGATGTGCAACACTTGTCATTTGATCACTTCGATACAACGTATTAATTGCATCAAGGATCGGCCAAAAGCCATTTTCAGAAATTTCTTCTGGTGTCCATCCACACGTAATTGCCTCAGCAATAAATGCACGAGCAGACTTACGGTCACCAGTAATAAGGAGAGGAAATAGTTTTTCAATAAAAGTATCAGTGTTCACGGCAAAACCCCTTTTGCGTTGTATGCCTCTTATCCATCGAGGCGGCTAAACTGTCTAAGACAGTGCCCTTGGAGTGCCAACCGATGGGAACTTGAACCAAGGACAACCCTACAATCGTTTGATGCCATGACTTCGCTCGATAAATATCGAAAAACCTGAAATTAAGGCGATATCGGACGCCTTCAATCACGGAAAACTGAAGCAAAAATACGTAAAAACATTATTTACAATGCCAAAATCAACCCTATTATCGGCAATGCCCTGCCAACTGGCTCTGAGTTTTATGAATTATCGCTTACAGGCAAGTATCACAAGCACTGCATCAATCAATGATTCTTGAATTGCTCCGACGAATTGAGCGAGTCTAAGATTATTTTCAACCTGAAAAGCGACTTCCAACTTGTAGGAACAACAATTCAAAAAATAGCTACTAGGCAATAGGATATTTTTGCACTAAAAATCGCAATTCCGTGGCGCTCGAGAAAATGGGATGACATCGCGAATATTTGCCATTCCTGTTGCATAGAGGATCGTACGCTCGAACCCAAGTCCAAACCCTGCGTGTGGGACAGTGCCATACTTTCTCAAATCTCGATACCACCAATATGGTTCTGGTTCTAATCCACATTCTTCAAGTCTCTTATCAAGCACTTCAAGACGCTCCTCACGTTGAGAACCACCGATGATTTCCCCAATTCCGGGAGCAAGTACATCCATCGCAGCGACTGTTTTTTCATCGTCGTTCAGGCGCATATAAAACGCTTTGATGTCCTTAGGATAATTCATCAAAACAACAGGTCTTCCGACGTGTTCTTCGGTCAGCCAACGTTCGTGTTCCGATTGCAAATCACTTCCCCACTGCACAGGAAAATCAAAGTTCGTTCCAGAATCTTGTGCCTTTACCAGAGCCTCAATTGCATCTGTATATTCCATTCGTTCAAAACTGGCTGAAACAAATTGCTCAAGACGATCTATACATCCCTTATCAATTCGTTGTTGGAAGAAACGCATGTCGTCAGGTCGTTCGTTGAGTAAATCGGTAAATATGGATTTCAAAAAATCCTCAGCTAAATTTGCATCATCATTCAAGTCAGCAAACGCAATCTCTGGTTCAATCATCCAAAATTCAGAAAGGTGCCTTGAAGTATTTGAATTTTCGGCACGAAATGTTGGGCCAAATGTGTATACACGACTCATTGAACACGCATATGATTCAACATTAATTTGACCAGAGACAGTTAAAAAAGCTTCTTTTCCAAAGAAATCCTTATCAAAATCAACTTCTCCGTTTTCTTTTTTTGGAATGTTCACAAGATCAAGTGTTGAACATCTAAACATTTCTCCTGCACCCTCGCAGTCACTCGCAGTAATAATTGGTGTATGCACCCAGAGAAACTTATTATTATGAAAGTATCTGTGAACTGCTTGTGAGAGGCAGTCACGAACACGCGCCACAGCTGCAAAAGTATTCGTTCTCGTTCGTAAGTGTGACACAGTTCTTAAATATTCAAAGGTATGTCTCTTGGCAGCAACTGGGTATGTATCAGGATCTTCAACAAAGCCAAGAACTTTCACTTCTGTAGCTTGCAATTCAACATTTTGACCCTTGCCTTGAGACTCAACAACTTCACCCGTAATCTCTACAGATGTACCCGTTGTTATATGTAGAACTTCAGACTCATAATTTGGCAATTCTTTATCCGCCACAATCTGTAAAAGATCGAAACAACTACCGTCTGTAATCTGAATGAATGAGAGACCCGCCTTGGAATCTCGACGTGAGCGAACCCACCCCTGGACAGTTATTGTTTCGCCCACTAGAGTTCGATCCTTTTCATCCCCAGCAAGAATCGAGCAGAGCAACGTTGAATTTGTTTGATAGACCATAATTCGGCGGATAGTACCACCATCCGAAAAAATATGACCTCTGAGTCGTCCTCTGGAGCAACCACATCGGGCAGGAAGTGGTCAGAGACTGCCAAGACGGCAGATTTGATGCTCAATATGTGTTCAGTGACAGTTTAAAGCGAAGGTAGCTAGGCACGAAATTTGCATCGTTAAGAAGGTATCTATGGTTGTTCCCTTCTCCAATTCCATTCCGAACGTTCCTACTCATGAACGACTCAATCTCCTCTTAACGTGCAGTTCATGGAGAGACAATTCACCCATTCAACAACTTCCAGCGTTGCTAGGACCATTTGGAATTCGCAGTTTAACGGCTAAAAACGGCGAAGAAGCCGTTCATATGATCGAGAATAGCGATATCCACATTGCAATTGTTGACCTTGCGATTCCTCTTTCTGGCGAATCCTCAACTGCTAACACTGCCAGACCTGGAGGAGAACGAGTGCTTCAACTCCTTCGGAGGTTGCAACCACAGCCACCTACAATTGTCATCCGGCCAAGGCAAGCATCCGTACGAGAAAATGCCAGAAGTTTGGCACGCTCCCTGCAAGAAGGAGCATTTACTGTGGTCGACCGACCAGCCCTCATAGAAACATTACTTGATGCATTGCAACGGGTACTTAAGAGGCATTATTCAGACCGATGGCCACTCCAAGGATGGAACACATAAAAATCGTCAACTCACAACATGTAGCATCGCTACAAAATGAAAATAGGAAAGAAGGAATATTCAAATGAACGTAAAACCACTAGGAGACAAATTGCTTGTTCAAAGAGCAGAAGCTCAACAACAAACGGAGAGTGGAATCTACCTGCCCGAGTCAGCAAAAGATAAACCGAAAGAAGGGAAAATTGTTGCCGTTGGCAATGGGAGACTCAATCTTGAAACTGGCGATCGAATTCCATTCACCGTAAAGAAAGGTGATTATGTTTTATTCACCTCTTACGCTGGAACTGAAATTAAAATCGATAGTAATGAATATTTAATAATGACCGAGGATGACATTCTCGGCATCATCGATTAACTCAAAAAGGCATACCACAATGGAACGCGGACCACTACTCGAAATCCTAAGCGAAATGATTGGAACAAATAAAGAGCTTTCAATCATGTTCTATGGAAAAGATAATGAACTTGAAGTCGTTGATGTTCACGAAGTTGAAAAATTAACAAGTTCACAGGGAATACACATTAAAACTAAAGCGAATAACATATGGATTGATAGTTCTCACGTATCTGCCGCGTGGCAAGTTCGTGATGACATCTAACCAATAGAAAGAAGATTACTATGACCGCAAAACAAATTGCATTTGATATTGAGGCTCGTGAAAAGATGCTTCATGGCATCCAAAAACTTGCAAAAGCAGTAAAAACTACACTCGGGCCTTCAGGAAGAGTTGTAGTTCTTGAAAAATCATTCGGTGCCCCAACTATCACTAAAGATGGCGTTACAGTTGCTAAAGAAATTGAACTTGAAGACGCATGGGAAAACATGGGCGCTCAAATGGTGAAGGAAGTTGCTTCCAAATGTTCCAAAGATGCTGGCGATGGCACAACAACTGCGACCATCTATGCTGAGTCAATTTTTACAGAAGGTTTGAAAAACATCACCGCAGGAGCACATGCCAATCAAGTCCGGCGTGGTATTGACATCGGCGTTGCAACCATCATCGCTGAACTTCAATCAATGTCTAACGATGTACAAAATTCAAGTGAGATTGCACAAGTTGGAACATGTGCAGCAAATCAAGATTCCGAAATTGGGAAAATTATTGCAAAAGCAATGGATAAAGTTGGCAAAGATGGTGTCATTACTGTTGAAGAAGGTCAATCTCTTGAAACTGATGTCGAACTCGTCGAGGGAATGCAATTTGACAAAGGATATTTAAGCCCTCACTTCGTGACAGACACAACTACGATGCATGTAAATCTTGATGATTGCTTCGTACTCGTACATGAAAAGAAAATTAGCACAGCAAAAGACCTACTTCCAATTTTAGGTAAAGTTGCTGAGACTGGAAAAGCGCTACTTATTATCGCTGAAGATATTGACGCCGAAGCTCTTGCGACTCTTGTTGTCAATAAACTTCGAGGAACAATCAAGGTTTGCGCTGTAAAAGCCCCAGGATTTGGTGATCGTCGCAAGGCAATGCTTCAAGATATAGCCATTCTTACCGGTGGAGAGCCCGTCATGGAAGAGCTCGGAATGAATCTGGAAGCCATGGAACTTTCACAACTTGGAAAAGCAAAGAAAGTTGCAGTTGAAAAGGACGCAACAACTATCATCGAAGGTGGTGGAAAGTCATCTGATATCAAAGGTAGGATTGATCAAATCCGAGCGCAAATTGACAACACTTCGTCTGACTACGATGCTGAAAAATTACAAGAACGACTTGCAAAATTGGCTGGTGGTGTAGCACAAATCAATGTTGGTGCAGCAACCGAAGTCGAAATGAAAGAAAAGAAAGCCCGTGTCGAAGACGCACTTCATGCAAGTCGTGCCGCTGTTGAAGAAGGCATTCTTCCCGGAGGTGGTGTTTCGGTTATTCGAGCACGCAGAGCCCTTGAAAATGCACGAAAGAATGCGAAAGGCGATGAAAAACTTGGCATCGACATTCTTGGTCGTGCAGTCACTGCTCCAATCCGCCAAATTGCAGAAAATTGCGGGCTTGATGGTTCTATTGTGTGCCAAAAAGTTGAGGATGCAACAGAGGAGAACTTTGGTTTCAACGGTCTTACTGGAAATTACGAAGACCTCATCAAAGCTGGCGTCATCGTTCCAACAAAAGTCGAACGAGTTGCTTTGCAAAATGCAGCCAGTATAAGTGGTTTATTACTCACAACTGATTGTGCCATAACTGATATCAAGGAAAAGAAAACTCCACCACAAGGTGGTGGAATGGATGATATGGGCTTCTAAACATCCATCCAAATTCCAAAAACAGGGAGTGCCGTGAGAATCACGACACTCCCTGTCTATTACCTGCCTAGTTTTTCCCCTCTTGAAACTAGGGGGTGCCTTCTCTTGACCAGAAGATTCGTAGAACAATACAAACGGTTCCATTCTCCCTTTGATAGAATGGCGAAACATGGGAAATGGTTCATCACATCGACGAAAACATCGGCAACAGAGCCACAATCAATCCCACGCAGAATCAACATGTACGCCTGTTCTTCAAGGGAATCCGCTGATTCCTACAGAAGATGCACGTTGGATTGAGGACAAACCATCTTTTCTACGTCTTTGTGATGAACTTAAATAAACTGGCATCTTTGCATATGACACCGAATTTATTGGGGAAGATTCATACTACCCATTCACGTGCTTGATTCAGGTCGCAACAACTAAAACCGTCGCTCTCATTGATCCATTCAAAATCAAAGACCTTATCCCACTTTACACCCTCATTACTGATCCTGACGTAACTGTTCTATTGCATTCCGGTTCTCAAGATCTTGAACCAGTTGCTCGTATACTCGGAGAGCCACCTTCAGCTATTTTTGATACCCAGATCGCGGCAGGTCTTGTTGGATATCCTTGGCCACTTTCACTTACAAAAAGCATCTCGGTAATACTGAACCATGAAGTCGGTGGACATTTCACATTCTCTCAGTGGGATGCGAGACCGCTTTCAAAAAGACAAAGAACATATGCAGCAGATGATGTCCGTTACTTGCTAGCAGTTTACGATTTTCTTCAAACACAACTTGATACTCTTGGACGAAACAAGTGGGCAACAGAAGAATTTTCAAAACATACAACAATAGAGGAATACTCCTTCAATTTACAAAATGTTGTCAAAAGAATTTGTAGGAATAAACATCCACGAAAGAAAGAATTGCAACGAATCCAAGCAATCGCATCACTTCGAGAAGAAATAGCGATTACACGAAATCTCCCAACTCGCGCAATTATTCCACCCGAGTGCATTCTTTCTCTTGGGAAAAAACCTGTTGAAACTGTTCAACAGCTCGTTTCGATGCGAGGGTTTCCAAAAAACATGGCGAACAAATATGGCAAACAAATCCTCCAAGCAGTTGAAGATGCTCATTTACAAGAACCAGTCACTTTGAGAAAACCGAATCCAATTGAAAAAGATCCCCTCGTACGACAAGAACTTGACGGCGCGTGGTCTCTTTTTAATGCGTGGTGTATTGGAAACAATCTATCTGCGAATCTTGTTGCTAGCAGGCCAGTATTTACAGATTGGTATCTTGCTCTTCGTGAAGGAACACAAGCACAACAATCTCCACTTTCTAAAGGATGGAGGAACGAATTTTCTCAAGAATACGCCAATATGATTCAAAATAATCATAAACTCACGTTTACATATAACAATCTGATTCAGGCGAGGGGTTCTTCTAAATGACAGAGCGAGCATTTAATCCACAGCAAGCAATGGCAGATGCTAGGCACGAATTTGGAGAACATGATGGTGTCTGAGAAAGATGTGAACAGATCAAGGAGGCAATTGTAATGTGCTCGTGACACACCTCACCGCGCACACCTGTTACCCTAAAACATATGGCACGAGAACGAATCATCTCACCGAGCGAACAAACTGAAGACCTAGAGATTCCATCAAACAATGTCGAGGCCTACCAATCTATTCGTCCATCAACCCTAGATCAATACTTAGGACAAGCCGAACTTAGAGAGCGATTATCTATTGCCTTGGAAGCTGCAAAAGAACGCGAAGATCCAATGGAGCACGTGCTTCTGTACGGACCTCCTGGATTAGGCAAAACAACACTAGCCCATGTTATTGCAAATGAACTTGGCACACGTGCTTGGGTAACTTCTGGTCCAGCGCTAACAAAGGGAAGTGATCTCGTTGGAACCCTAACTCGCATGGAACCAAACGATGTTCTTTTCATTGATGAGATACATCGACTACCCGCTGCAGTTGAAGAATATATTTATCCTGCAATGGAAGATTACAAGATTGATTTCACTCTTGACTCTGGCATGCATGCTCGAGTTGTCACGTATGCACTTCAGCCATTTACCTTAATCGGAGCAACAACACGGGCAGGACTGCTTACCGCAGCATTGCGAAGCCGTTTTGGAATAGTGCACAATATTCGCTTTTATGATAATGATGAACTCACCGAAATATTAAAACAAGCAACAATGAAACTTCAAATGGACACTATTGATGAGGCCTCATTGCAATGCATCGCCTCGAGAAGTCGAGGAACACCTCGCATAGCTTTACTTTTGTTACGACGTGTTAGAGATTACTCTCAAGTTCGTTGTGATAATGTGATTAACACTTCCATTGTTGATCAAGCACTTGAACTTGAGGGAATTGATTCTGTTGGTCTTGATGCTCTTGACCGAACATATCTAGCAACACTTGCTGGTATCTACGAAGGCGGTCCAGTTGGTGTTGAAGCAATTGCAGCAACAATGGGTGAGGATGCTGGCACATTGCAAGATGTAGTAGAGCCATACTTGCTTCAGGTGGGCTTTCTTGCACGCACGCGACAAGGAAGAAAAATCACTATTTTGGGGCTAAACCAAGTCAAATCGTATCCAAATTCATGAATTTTTTCTGTTTTTGGGTAGGAATATCAAAAAACTACGTTAATTACTGACTTTTCACTTGGCAAACATGCTTTTTCCAACAATGATATACTAGGTCGAGCGGACAATGTTTGTCCATCGTATACCGCAGGCTTCGACCTCATGTCTATTGACCTGCGAACCACATAGGCAGTTTGAGAATTCTGCCTCAATTTGTAAGAAGATCGATGGTTTATGCGCCCACGATCTAGTATAAAGCGTATTCAAATTAAACGAATGAAGGAAAAACGCATATGAAAAACAAGAACCACTCATTTGGATTCACTATCGTTGAGTTGCTAGTGGTAATCTCTATTATCGCTCTACTTGTTGGAATCTTGGTTCCTGCTGTTCAAAAAGCACGTGAAACAGCCCAAGTAACTCAATCAAAATCAAATATTCACCAAGTAATGATTGCGTTACAAACATATGCTTCGGACCACAATGACCGCAACTTCACAACTGCGCCTGACAACCTTTCTAGTGGTGAGCGTACAGGGATGGATATTAATGATGCAATCAATAATCTTAACCAAGGTTTAGCGTATCCTCTTGGCGTCAGTTTAGGCTCATACGGCGATGATACCGGTGGAGTTATTTGGTTCATCAGTACTGATTCTTGGTACGGAAATGAAACTGGTGGTACGGCTCCATATTGTTTCAAAACAGGTCTAACGACTAGCAGTAATGGTAAAACTGGGTATGGTGTTTGGAGATATCCAAACGCACTTCAAGTAGCTGAATATATGGAAGGCGATACCCTCCACAGTGCGTACTTCGCACCAAAAGACACAGTTCCACTAAAAGCAATTGAAGATTGTGATGACATGAGTGGTTCTTACTGTCCAACAACCGAGATGATTGGTAACGCCGCGCCAATCAAATCGAACTTACTTGCGATTCCATCGAGTTACACAATGGCTCCAGGAATGATGTACCACCCAGCTGTATACCAATGGAATGCCTTCGCTAATCAACTCCCAACAGATCCTATGAACCTACCACGTGGTTTTAAACCACCTTCAATTGATCAAACGAGATATCCTTCGCATAAATCTTGGCTAATGGAACACCACTGGCTACAAAATAACTCTGGTAATGACTGCGGACGTAGATTCACAGGAACTTGGTTCTTAGATGGTACTGGATGTTATGATGGATGCGAACCTACACACTTCAACGCCCACCCAGATTCAGAACCAGTAACAGTATTTGCTGATGGAAGTGCTAGAACATACAGCGTAAATGACTTCATCATTGATAGCGCACGCTCGGAGCAAGACAATCCAGTAGGTGATTATTTAGGGCTCTATCTAGAAAGTGAGAATTTGGGTGCATTTGGCTTCGATGAAGGTGCTGGAGAGTACTTTGCAAATACTACATCTGAGATACAATCTGGTGGCAATCCATTAAAGTGGTCAGGTCATACACATACGAAGTTCGGTGTAAAAGGTCGAGATAAAATTGCTCGATAATTAAGTTTTATTTTTTCTTATAAAAGGGTCACGCCAAGGCGTGGCCCTTTTTTTGATGGGACAGATACCGAGGTTTGGTCTTCATTCATTCTAAAGGGTCCGACCACATGTTAATACGTTCGTCGTATTGCGAAAAATTCAATCGACTTGGAATGACCGCTATGTTCTGTAGTTTAGCGGTCAGGCCCGTTGAAGCAACTGTGAGTAAAAGCGGTACACTGCACATATGCAAGACCTTTCCCAAGATACTCTTCTCGTTGTCAACTCCGTCCTTGACTTAGTTGGTAATACTCCTATGCTCAAAATGCATTCCCTTGATACTGGTTTGTGCGAACTCTACCTCAAAATGGAGTCTCAAAACCCCGGACAATCTATCAAGGATCGCATCGCACTCACTATGATTGCAAAGGCAGAACGGGAAGGACACTTGAAAAAGGGCGTTCGAATTATTGAGGCCACCGCTGGTAACACTGGCATTGCACTCGCGCTAGTTGCCTCCCAAAAAGGGTACGAAATCACTGTCGTCGTACCAGATAAGATGAGTGAAAGTAAAATTGCTCATCTACGCGCTATGGGTGCAGAAGTAATCATGGCACGCAGTGATGTTGAAAAAGGTCACCCTGAATATTACCAAGATGTCGCAAAGCAGATTGCTGATGAAAACGGGTGGTTTTTCGTAAACCAGTTTTCAAATGAAGCAAATGTAGAAGCACACTACTCAACAACAGCACCCGAACTCTGGAAACAGATGGATGGAAATGTTGATGCAATTATCATTGGCGTCGGATCAGGCGGAACAATTTCTGGGGTTGGACGCTACATTAAAGAACAAAATCCAGATGTGGAAATTATTCTTGCGGACCCAGAAGGCTCTGTGTTAACTCCCCTTGTCAACGAAGGCAAGCACGTTTCAGCTGGCTCTTGGCTTGTTGAGGGAATTGGTGAAGACTTCGTTCCATCAATAACTGACCTTGATCTTGTCACAAAAGCATACTCAATAAGTGACAAGGAAGCATTCAATGTTGCGCGAGATTTGCTCAAAAAAGAAGGTGTACTTGTCGGATCCTCGACAGGAACACTCGTTGCCACCGCGCTTGAATGGTGCCGAGAACAGAAAGAACCAAAACGAGTCGTAACTTTTGCGTGTGATCATGGTTCAAAATATCTAGGAAAAATGTTCAATGACTATTGGATGCTTGACCAAGGGTTTATGGATTGTGATAGCCACGGTGATTTAAGAGATCTCATTGCGCGAAGGCATGAAACCTGTGAAGATTTCACGCTCATTGAATCTATGCCATTAATTCAAGCAATTAAAAATATGCGGCTGTATGACATCAGCCAATTAGCCGTTCTCGATAAGGATGGCCAAGTCTCCGGAATTTTAGACGAAAGCGACATTTTGCTTGCCGTCACAAAAGATGAAACCAACTTCAAGAAACCAGTTAGTGAATTTATGACCAGAGAATTGTCCACACTTTCAGCTGATTCAAGTATCGACGAATTAATACCTCTCTTTGCCGAAGATAAAGTTGCAATTGTTTTTGACAGCGACAACTTCCTCGGACTCATCACTAAAATTGATCTCATTAACCATCTTCGAAAGCAGTTACCACGTTGAATATAGATACACACTTTGATTCAAAAGTAATCCACGCAGGGCAATCGTATGAAGAAATTACGGGTGCAGTTATGCCTCCGATTTTCCTGTCATCAACGTATGTACAAGAGTCTCCAGGCGTGCACAATGGGTTTGAATATACTCGTAGCCACAATCCAACTCGATATGCTCTTGAGAGATGCGTTGCTCGACTTGAGGGCTCGACCCTCACAAAAGAACAGGATGCTTCATTTGGCGGATTCGCTTTTTCAAGTGGAATGGCTGCCATTTCATCAACCCTTGATCTCTTAGATAGTGGCGATCATGTCATTGCAATGGATGATTTATATGGTGGTACCAACCGATTGTTCAACAAAGTGAAACGACGTTCATCAGGTCTTGATTTTTCTTTTATCGACTTAACGAATCTTGAATCACTCGAACAAACCATCACTGACAAAACAAAATTGATTTGGATTGAAACTCCAACCAATCCAATGCTCAAACTTGTCGATCTTGAGGGAGTTGTCGCTATTGCTAAAAATCGCGACATCCTCTTAGTTTGTGACAACACGTTTGCGACGCCAGCATTGCAACATCCACTTGAATTGGGGTTTGATATTGTCATGCACTCTGCAACAAAATATCTTGGAGGTCATAGTGATGTTGTCTCTGGAATTCTTGTCACTGGAGACGCTAATCTCGCAGAGAGAATCCGTTTTGTCCACAACTCTGCTGGACCAATTCTTTCTCCATTTGATTCTTATCTAGTGTTAAGGGGAATTAAAACTCTGTCGCTTCGCATGAGACGACATTGCTCAAGTGCTATGCAAATTGCGATATGGCTTGAAGCACACGATGAAATTGAACGAGTTCTTTACCCTGGCTTGCCTTCTCATCCACAATACTCCGTTGCACAAAAACAAATGCAAATTGATGATGTTCCGGTTGGAGGCGGAATGATTACTTGTGTTGTAAAAGGTGGTGAGGAACGCTCCAAAGTTTTTCTAGAAAAACTACAAATATTTTCTCTCGCAGAATCACTTGGGGGTGTCGAGTCGCTCGCAGAACACCCTGCAATTATGACCCATGCCTCTGTTCCTGCTGATATGAGAGATGAACTAGGCATAGATGATGGTCTCGTCCGTCTCAGTGTAGGAATTGAGGATTGCAATGATCTCATCAAAGATTTAGAACAAGCACTCAATTAAATTCGTATGGAGAATATCGAACTAACTTTACATATTTCGCATGAACGTTCTTCAAATATGGAAGAATATATTTCAGATGCAAATGCAGGATCTGGAAAAGATGATGAACGTTGGAGAAACCTTTGGCGAAATCCCATGCGAGATGATCATCTTAAAGAAATTTCAAAGCTTGTTCAATCATTACTTCCATGCAAAAATCTACTTGTGCTTGGTATTGGCGGATCCGCACTGGGAACAAGGGCATTGCATAGTGCTCTTTGTTGCGAAGAGTCACCAGCATTCTTCGTACTAGACAACATTGACCCCGCAACATTTCAAAATACAATAAAACAAATCCAAGCAAACGACCCAAATCTGTCAGATACTGTTGTCGCTGTTATCTCAAAGTCTGGAGAGACTCCAGAAATTTCTGCTCTGTATATGGCAACCCATTCGGCTATTCCAAACGCAACATACGTTGCGATTACTGGTGAGAGTGGCACACTCAGACAATATGCTAATACGCATGGATGGGATTATCTCCCCGTTCCTGAGGGTGTTGGGGGACGGTTTAGTGTGTTGTCTCCAGTTGGATTGTTCCCTGCTGCGATGTGTGGAATTGATATCAAAGAACTTCTCCATGGAGCGGAGATAATGGATGATAAGTGCAGGCAACTTCAAGACAATCCAGCCGCAAAACTTGCTGACGGGCTTGTCTCTGCCATTAACGAAGGGTTTACAACCCACGTCATGATGCCATATTGTGATCGACTCATCCAATTTGCACACTGGTATGTCCAACTCTGGGCTGAATCGCTTGGAAAAATAGATGCACAAGGAAAAAGAGTTGGTCCAACTCCAATTGCAGCCATTGGAGCAACAGACCAACACAGTATGCTTCAACTCTGGCGAGAAGGTCCTACAGATAAGATTATTGGATTCCTTACAGTTCAACAACTTCCTGTGATCCCACTGGGTAACAATTCCCTTGGTGCATCTCAAGCATGGCTATGTGGAGAAACACTTGGATCACTTCTTTCAGCTGAGCAAATAGCAACAGAGCGTGCCGTCCAAGACGCTGGGCAAGGAACTTGGTCCCTGAGTCTCCCAAGTCTTACACCTTTTCATATTGGGCAATTCATCGCCCTGTGGCAAGATACCGTTGCTATTGCTGGAAGACTGCTGCAAGTCAACCCATATGATCAGCCAGGCGTCGAATATGGCAAAAAACTCACTCGAAATGCATTTTGAACCTTAATTATCTCGGAGGTAATTTGCCTTATTTCGTTGCAGGTAGTTACTCGTTCTAGAGGTTAGCTATTCTAGGAGTTTTGACTTGGTGCAAGTCAGCTTGGTTGATTGTAGAGGCACCTTCATTCTCTTGACGAATCGCATCGTAAACCTCCTTACGATGGACAGGAACTGAAGATGGGGCCTTAATTCCAACCCGCACCTTGTCGCCACGAATATCCACGATTGTTAATTCAATGTCGTCACCAATCATTATAGTTTCGTCCGTATGGCGTGATAACACTAGCATGTTCGAATCCTTCCTCAAGGTGCGTCGCAATGTTTGCGACTTACTCACCCATCCTTGGGTGAGTGTGTATCAAAAAAACTATGCGGTCAACCGTTCCTGAGTTGAAAGTCGAACGATTTCGTGCCTTGTTGTCCATCGTTTATCCGCGAGTACAAGTTGTATTGCTTGATGGGTTGCTAAGTTTACAATAATTGGCCCCTGTAAATTCACTGTCAAGGTTTGGTCATATTTATTCACAATAACAAATGTTTGCGCTGACTCTAATGTCACGAGTTGCAAATCGCTCATCTGTTCTTTACGAACCGTTGCTTGATAATCAGGAACCCAAGTAGATGGATCTGTTACCACAAACGCCAACTCTGCGGCCTCAGTTGATTGCAACCAAAAAAACAACCCGTCATTATCCGGCTGTAACAACGCATACTGTGTGTAACTTGAGAATCCCAACAAGCCAGAAGGGAACTCTAAAATTCTGTTATCGTCAACCTCTACGGCACCAAAGCGAGTCGTTTGTACTTGCATTCTCTTGGCAATCCTTGTGTGATTCTATGCATCCTTCGGTGTCCCACTCCGATAGTGGGCGACATCCTGTCCGAGGTCATACTGGTAGAAACCACGCTACCAATACGCCGCAAAACAATGCGGTCGTCATGCCATCGGCAGTATGAGGTCACTTTCGATAATCTCATTTTGAAGAAGTGCAAAAGTCCGGTAATAACTCTCAATTAAATAACTTCACGATTGTAATAATGAGTGCAATGATGCTTAATGTTAAAAAGACAGAGAGGATTCGTATTGTTCTTGCAGACTGCTGGATTCTTCGTTGCAAAGAATGGAATTGTGGAGAGCCTACCGAATCATCCTTACTGTTGTTAGATGATTCAGAAACTTTTGGCAAAGAGAGTGGTGTTGAATGCGTATCAAGAATAGATGTATCAGAGAGAAATGACGACATTCCGTCTACCTTTCCCTCAGATGGTCTCGCAATATCAACACCTAGATTATTTCGATCACGATATGACAAAAATGCAGTTTCACATGTAACACAGCGACGGTCTTTTGGCTCAACATGCTCACCACAACTGTAACACCTCCCTAGGAGGTGAGAAATCCCAGGCACCCTTCTTGCCACTTTCCAAAGTTGCCGAGTCGTGGGACCTCTAATAATCGTATGAAGTTCAATTTTCCCGTTTTTAGCCATCTCAGAAATGAGGTCGTATGTCATTCCTGGCTGAAACGGGTGTTCTTCGTCACGAACCCACCAAGGTCCTATTCCCCCTTCTGCAAACAATAAACCATCCACATCGAGTGAGTTACTGCACACCCTACATTCAGAAGTTTCGTTCTGAGTCTCCCCACAAATCGGGCATACGAGTATCCTTTGCTTTGTCATGATTTTCAAGACTATTGTACCTCCGAAAACCATCCTCCTGTTATGTGTCTCCTGCGCTCTTGCTGGGTGCCAAAACCAACAACCATACACTATTACTCAGAGAACCACACTCACAAAATCAAAATCGACAATTGTGGCAATTATCGATACGACTGCCATTAGACAAGAAGATCTTTGGCCAGCTCTAATTGAACTCGGTGGTCAAGAGGTACTTGAAGATTACATTCTAAAAATTTCTCTCATCGCTGCTTTGAAAAATGAGGGGATAAAAATTCTTCCGAAAGATATTCAAATAGAGGAACAAAACCTTTCGACTATCTCATCTCATTTGAACGAAAATGAAATTGACAACATTTTAAAAGCTAAAGGCTTTGGAAGCTTCAGAAAGTCTCAACTTCTTTGGAGAAATGCTGCACTTCGAAAACTTGTTCACAATCAAGTCGACATTACTTCTCAAGCAGTGCAGAGAATGTTTTCAATAGTGCATGGACCTGCATATCCGACTCGTCTCATTGTCATTTCAACACTTGAAGAGGCAAACAATGTTATCTCGGAATTAAAACTCGGAACATCTTTCGCTGATCTTGCCGTTGAGAAGTCTATCGATTCAAGTGCTGACAGGGGTGGAAAAGTGAATCCAATCTCTACTTCCGATCCAACTTGGCCATCACCAATCCGAGAAGCAATTTCAACTTTAGAGTTGAATACCATCTCCGACCCAATTTTTATTGGGGACCGCTGGGTCATTCTAAAAGTAACAGATGAACCAATAACTTCAAATGTCGAATTAAATGATGTTGAGACTGAGATGCGCCGGCTCGCAATATTTGCTCAAGAGAGATTTCTAATGGAAAATCTTGCGCAATCCTTTATCCAAAGCAGTGCTGTGGATATCATCGATCTTGACTTACAGCGAACGTCACGTTCGAATCATGATCGCTCGAAATAACGCAATTGGAATAAGTACTATTGCTGGAAGGAAGACACTCACTACCGCTGAGACACCTTCCATAGGCATAAGCATTACCACCATTCCACCAAATAAAATTGTCAATGCAATCCCCCCGCACTTAATCGCTTGCCTTGAGACAACAACCGCGTCTTTCGTTACAAAGAAGGGAATTACTATCATCATGGCTAAAATGTTCAACGCAATTAAAGCAAACCTAGAATACCAATGTCGTCTGAGCATTGGTTCATCAAATGAACCTACGGCATTGAGCATATTATTTAATTGTGATATACCGAGCATTCCAACATACTGTCCATATCTGTGCAGAGTCAATATATATGGTGACAATTCAGTTTCATAAAATTCAACCTTCACTGGAAGCGAAGTAGCTGCTTGACCAGTTGACTCATCAAACGAGATAAGCACCGCCCGGCCCTCTTCAAGAATCCAACCGGAATGTGTTTCTGTGTCCCACACTGCACGCAATGCCCGTACTTGTCGAACCATACGTCCATTTTTATCCCGTTCAAGGAACGATGGCTCTTCCATCACACCTGTTTCAGGATTAAGTGACGGCGAGAGAAGTAATGCCCCGCTTTGATCTGGGGTAAACGGAACCGAGAATGAGGAAACAGTTTTTCCGCCCGATTCCTCATGATTCCTCAACAACAATGGAGCGACTCTTGGAAGCATATACTCTTGATTCAAGAGAGCCAAAACACTAATGCCTACAATCACATAAATGAATGGCATCGAAATTTTGCGAAGACTTATTCCTGCAGCCATAATTGCAACGAATTCACGTGAACGAAACATGTTTGCTGCTGTGAATCCCATCGCTCCGATTGCTATCACACCATGTAAGTACGAAAATACTTGGAATAATCGAGGGCCTTCAAACCCAACCGCAACACGAATTAGTGCGTATATTCGAGCAAACATATCTCCATCTTTAGATATAGATTTTGCAATTTTGTTAAATTCATCAAGATTTACAATGATGTCAATCACTGCTCCTAGTAAAAAGAATAACGTAAAGAGTACAACAAAGTTGAATACCATTCTTTTCATGATGTACAACGTCAATTTTCGCACTTCAAGTTGCCCGTAGTCTCAACCAATTAAACAAAACAAGACAAACTAAAGACACATTCCCTATCCACATAACTGAAAAACCACCAAGCAAATTCGCATCTCGAATCATCTGACCACCCGAAAAAGTTAATAACAAAGCAAATACAGTTGGGATAAATACTTTTGCATACACGCTAAGTGGCATCAAATCTGAATGTCGTATTGCTAACAAACTCCCAAGTAAAATTGCAAGAAGAGGCAAAAAACTAACTGCCCATCGTTGACCAATTCGTCCTGAAACATGGTCATCCAACGCGTCAATATGTCTTCGGAGATTTTCTGACAATGCCTTAACTCCAGAAACCTTAGAAGCATCTGCTACCTTCAACAGTTTCTCTGGCGACATTTCCTTTTCTATTGACGGAGTTCGAACGTTCTGCAAAAGCAATGAAGGAACAACCAATTCGCCTCGCTGGTTCTCTCCGACTTTACCTACTCCAACAGTAACATCTTGCATGCGTAACGTGGTCGATTCTATAGCTCCTGAATTAGAATAATCAACTATCAATGCTGCTTTCTTTGGATTCAATGTGCTTACTTCACCTGTGTCGGAAATTGTTTCTACAGAAATTGGCGGGACAAATGCTGTGCCTCTAATTCCACTCGATGTGATAATGAATTGACGACCTCCATTTGTAGCAATACAAGTTAATGAACCGTCTGCTGATAATTTATTTTTTATTTCAACAAGGAATTCATTTCGAACAATCGCTAGTTTTAAACGATCCATAGCTTTTTGTACATGGTGATATTCTATTGGGTGTTCCCTCAGATAAAGCAACTCTTTTCTGGTCAACGACGATAGTCTTTGCTTTGTCAACGTGGGAAGTTCTATTGCTTGAGTTAGATACCCCTCACGTGCACCGCGAAGCACTCCTGAACCATCGTCACCCCTTGTCCATTGTGTAGTATCACGAGTTTCTACAAAGAGTGAAGTCTGGTTATCCTCTCGCTGAACATCAACAAGTGCTATAGCTGCAGTAAAATACATCTTTGCTTTTCCATCTGTTTGAACTCGTGCAACAGCTACATGATCTAGCGCCATACGTTCATCAACATTGTTTTCATCTAGATAGATATCTTCTGCCCAAATGACTAAATCTCCTTGAACAAATGGGGTGTGTTGTTTAATTGAATTTGCAAGTAACTTTGGCAAATCCGACGTCATCGTTTGCGCCATCTTTCCAATGAACGTAGGAATAATTGACTGACACAAAATCACTACGATGAGAGTAAGTGCAACTCCAAACAATGCCATTGGTGCAAGTAAACAAACATAGGATTGGCCGCTAACAGACATCGCGATAAATTCGTTATCTTGAGCCATACGATGCAAACTAATCGTTACAGCAAATGCTCCAGCAAAAGGTAATGCGAATTGAAGCATTGGAATAATGGCAAGGAACAAATATTTCATCGTGTCCCAGCCAGTTAATAAACTATCACTTGATAACGGTTTTATTGCCGCGCCAAAGGCAATGACAATAACTAGGATGACTGCTGTGATGGCAAATTGCCGCAGCACGTCGAAAAGCATGTACCGGTAAAAGCGCCACGGCATAAGGGGGCATTATGGTCTCACTGCCAAACATTGCAATTGCTTTCGCTTATGAAATAGGATATTTCATCAATAGAACCCTAAAATCGCTCTAAATCAAAGAATACAGCCACTATTCTACTAGATGTTATCGGACTGAAAAAGTTGGCAAGATGGGCAGCCATTGCAAGTTGTACGAGCGCAGACACATCGTTTTCTCTTTTACTCATAACGAGATAAGAGTAGAGCATTAGGTAATTCGATTTGTGTATTACGATGTCTCTACGAAAAGTACAACACCGAAATACACGACGCGGGATAGCGCTTCTTGAGGTCATGATTGCTATTGGAATATTATCCTTTTCATTCGCATCTATAAGTTCTGCTATTGTTGCTGGACAATCGCAATCTCTTGAAGCAAGAAAAACAATTATCGCTAGTGTGGCCGCAGAGTCTCTCATCTCTCAAATTTCTAGAGAACCGTGGGAAACAATTGATTCTTGGCATGGCTACATAGAAGATGTTGGCAGTATTGCAGACCCAACCGGAGTTCCAATTGGAGGGGATTGGGATGCTATTGGTCGCATGGTTTCCATTGTTGAAACTGATATGTTTATTGAACCACTTCAAGTGTACATCATGGGACGAACAGTCACCGTAACGGCCTTCACCATAAATGGTCAATCGCTAACTTCAGTACAACGTTTTATCCCAGAGCCACAATCATGAATCGTCGAGGATTATCATTACTAGAAATGACTCTTGCGATTGGTATCACTGCGATTATTGGTGCTGCAATTGCATCTATGATGGCAGCTGCGGCAAACAGTTTAACTTCAAAAGATGATGGCCGACAGTCTGCGATACGTGTTGCAACAACACAAATACGTTTGGGTGCCTACATTGCACCTTCAAGATGTATTCTTGATAAGAACAATACTACTATCACACTTTGGCTTGAAGATAGCACAGAGGGTAAAACCGTGCATGCAAGTGAAATTAGATGGATTCAATTTGATGATGTGACACATGAACTCAAAGTCAAGCTTGTGAACTTCCCAGAGGAATGGCCACAGTCCATGATTGATGCGTCAGATATTGAGTGTGACTCCCTTACAAATTATGAATTACTTTTTGATTCCTTCGAGTCAAATGGGTGGATTGACTCTATTCCACTCGTTGATTCCATAAATTCTTGCAATTTTTGGACGGATAACAGTAATCCACTTGAAGCGACTCATATCTGTATTCGATTTTCACTGGAGTCAACATATGGTATTACAAATGATTCCATCATTGATGAAACCATACGACTCCACCAACCACCATTGGAGCAGCAGTGAACCGATCTTTTTACCAACACCCTAAAACAACACCGCCACGACGTGGTGTAGCCATGATGCTTGTCATGGTTGCCGTCCTTGTGACTGGAGCGATGGCTGTTGCATATTTTGGTTCACGTGATAACTCGATTGCAATAAGTGCAAATATCGCTTCTTCATCAAATGCTCGTATCGTCGCTGAATCTGGACTTGATTTAGCAGTAGCAATTCTTGAAACAGACACCAGTTGGAGAACCAGCCATATTGATGGTGTTATTCTTCAAGATCACCAACTCGGCGATGGATTAATCTCAATTACTGTTATTGATGCAGAAACAGAACTGCCTCCTACCGAATCAACTTTCGAAGTTTTACTTTCGGTCTCTTCTACGGTCGAAGGACGAACGCAAATCACTGAAGCAACTGCAACTATCTTTCCAAATGAAGATGAATTTGATGTGGACTACAGTGAATTTGCAATCTTTGCTAAAGAAGAAATTTCGATGGTTGGCATTTCATCTGTTCAAAATTGGTCCGTTTCACCAAATACAGCAGATCAACATCTACGAATTGGAACACTCGCAACAAACCCAATGTCAATTCAAATGGAATCGAGAGCGCAACGGCAAGAGCTTGAACTACACATACCCAAAACTGCGTCTTCAATGATTTCGTCATCTTCGATGAGGACATCACAATTTACTGACACTCTTCCTTTTCTCGCCCCTCCCGCTCCTCCTACTGAATTTGAACCACTAGACTTCAATAACGAAGATTCCGATTTCGGTTCTTTCGATAGTTGGTCGAATTTGTTTACTTCAGGACACACAAATTTTCGAAGTAGCAGATTAAATCATCACACTATCCAAGAAGGCACATATGAAGTTGGAGAACTCTCGCTTACGTCAAGGCAACATATTGAAATCAATGGAGATGTAGTTCTCATTGTGAAAGAAGATTTTACGATGAATAATAGTAGTATCACACTTTTAGATAATGCTACTCTCACTCTTCACATTGGAGGAGATGTTGAAATTAAAACGAGCTATATTGGAAATACAAATCGATCATCTGGATCATGGATGAATCCTAGTCGTGTTCAAATGTATGGTCATGATAATGGCGACTGGGAGATATCGGGATATTCAACGATTAAGGCAGAACTTTACGCTCCATCAAGTGAAATAGAACTAGGTGGTATTTCTACTGTCTGCGGACGAATTGCTGGCAACAATGTTTTGCTTCGAGGCGCAGCAAGAGTTCTCTACGACCCATTGCTTGACCATGGAGGATTTGCCGATGAAGATAGCATCCTATACAACGAAGACGGAACTTTACTCAGTGAACTTCGACAGTTAACTCAGTTAAATCCAGATTTGCTCAATTCAATCGAACGATCTCTCTCGGAATATGACACTCAAGGCAACAGGAACAATCACAAATTCTATGATTGGAAATCAACACCAACAGATCGTCCTCATGAAGTCGTCTACATGCTACTTGTATATGGAGTTGATGCTCGTAGATGGGAAAGATTAGCGCGTCAATTGAATCATACAGACCATCATACTTTTGCAAAGGTAGATGAACAATGATTCGACGAAACTTACGTCATGGTTTTTCTCTTATTGAATTAACACTCTCACTTGCAATCATTGCAATATTGGGTGCACTTGCTTCACCGATGCTCGGTAGCAATAATGCTTTACAACTTGATGTTGCAAGGCGATTGCTCGTGAGTGACCTTGAGTATGCACAAATCTTAGCAATCTCAACTCCAGACGACTCGATTACACTCGTTGTTGACGAAGCGGGCAAGGGATGGCATATTGCAACTACATCATCCCCTTCAATTCCACTTGAGGATAGCACTACAAATGAGCCACTTGTTACACTTTTTGGTCAAGGAACTGCGATATCTGCACCAGATATTATCATCCAAAGCAACATGCCTGAAAATATGATTTCATTCGACCAAAATGGTGGGCTCGTTGACTTTACTCAAGCCGCAGAAATTACACTTATTAGTGGCGAATCAACATCCTTAATACGAGTGAGTCCAACAACTGGTTCAATCCGGTAGTAACAATGGGTCTTTATCCTAGTTGAGACGAAAAGGGAACAAACCAGAACAGGTCGTTACTTAATCCCGTATTCCTTCAATTTTCGATACAACGTGCGCTCCCCAATTCCTAAGAGATTTGAGGTTTGCTCTCTATTTCCACCTGTCATCGCAAGTGTTTGTCGAATGGCTTCTTTCTCAAGTTTATCGAGCCCTATACCAGCAAGACTTCCAACTTCATAGGAGTCATCTGTTTCTGAACTTCGAATTTCATCTGGAACTTGTGAAATTTCAATCGTATCACCACTCATCATTACAGCCATTCTCTGAACAACATTGAGTAGTTCTCGAACATTACCAGGCCAGTCGTATGCCACTAAGCGTAGCATCGCTGGCTCAGACATTATTGGTCTAACGCAATCCATTTCTGCTGCATACTTACCAAGAGCATAGTTCACAAGTAAAGGAATATCTTCTCGTCGTTGTCGAAGGGGTGGAATGTTAAGTTCTGCACCGTTTATTCTAAAGTACAAATCTTCACGAAACTCGCCACTGTCACAACGGGCTTTAAGATCCTGATTTGTCGCAGAAACAAATCGAACATCTGTTGACCTATCGCTATTTTGACCTAGGCGAACAACATCGCCAGTTTCTAAAACTCGTAGCAGTTTGGCTTGCATAGTTAGAGGCATATCACCTATTTCATCTAGGAACAGGGTCCCACCACTTGCATATTCAAAGACACCTTCACGATCACGATCAGCGCCAGTAAATGCTCCGCGAACATGACCAAAAAGTTGATCTTCAAGTAGAGATTCGCTCTGGCCAGCACAGTTAAATGCAACGTATTTTTTCTTCGCTCTTTTTGATTGTTTATGAACTGCCGCGGCTACGAGTTCTTTACCAGTACCGGATTCACCAGTAATTAGTACGGGAAGGTTACTCGGTGCAACCTGACGAATTAATTCGATAACTTTACGGATACCGGGTGAGTCGCCAATAATTCCCTCAAAACCAAATGCTGAGTCTACCTGACCCTGCAAACTTTCGTTTTGTTGCCGAAGCATGACTGTTTCTGCGGCGCGGTTTACTAAATTTCTAAAGACATCAAGATCAAGTGGCTTTTCAATAAAATCATATGCACCGCCTTGGAGAGCGGACTTCGCTGTTGGGATATCGCCATGAGCGGTCACAACGATTGTAGCGGCATCATCCTGGTGCTCCTTGGTAAATTCAAGAACCTTTAGCCCAGAACGCTCTTCTTCCATCACCATATCTGTTACGACCACATCAAAACTACCCATGGTTAGTTCTTCACGGGCATTTTCAAAACCATCGACAATTGTGCAAACATGCCCTTGGCGACGTAATGACTCTGCCATCACTTCTGCGTGATCTGGCTCATCGTCAACGATTAATATTTGGGCATGCAAGTCAGACATGTTCTTGTGAATTGTACCTTGAAATTCCCAAGTTCAAGACCTTTATTGAATCACGGCGATAGAATCTATGAATGACGCCTAATCCCCCTCCTCCACTTACAACTGAATCATTGAGACAGAAGCACTTCCACCTTGTTGGAATTGGTGGATGTGGCATGAATGGTCTTGCTCGCCTTCTCCGCAATCTTGGCAGTGAGGTTTGTGGGACAGATGCTGTTGAATCGCCCGTAACTGAAGCATTAAATCGCGATAATATTCCAACCTCGTTCATCCAAGATGGAAGCATGATTACAAAAGAGATTGATATTATTGTTCATTCCGCTGCAGTACCTCCGGATCATCCAGAAATACGGAGGGGAGATGAACTTGGCATTCCTATTATGACATATGCACAAATGTTGGGCTTTGTCCAATCTCAGCATACTAGTGTTTGTATCGCTGGGACCCATGGAAAATCTACTACTGTCTCCATGCTTAGTGCAATTCTTCTTAAAGCTGGATTTGATCCAAGTTTCATTGTTGGCGCAAATTGTTCTCAAATCGGAGGATCGAGCCGAGTTGGTTCTGAAAAGATTCCACAAGGACCATTAGAGGGAAATTGCGGTGTCCTTGTGAGTGAATCATGTGAATTTAATCGCTCTTTCCACGATCATGTTCCAACTATTGGACTCATCAACAATATCGAAGAAGATCATCTTGATTATTACTCTTCACTAGATGCAATCATCGAATCATTTAGAAATTTTGCGATGTGTATTCCATCTTCAGAAGAAAACGGCTTCCTTTTAATTGCTCATGATGGCGCACATCGAAACATCGTCACACCAGGATTACGATGCAAGGTTGAAACATTTGGTTTTCATCCTGAAGCTGATTATCAAGTTGTGTTTGATCCGATTGTTCGTAGGGTTGGAATACTTCGAGATGGCATGTGGACTATCCAGTGGACAAACTCCATTATGCCAGGATCACACAATGCTCTTAATGCCGCAGCGGCAGCAATCCTAGCAGCAAATCTAGGTGTTGATTGGGAAGCTATTACTTCCCCTCTTGAAGAATTTGAAGGTGTTGACCGACGCCTTCAAAAACTTGGCAATCTCAGTTGTAATGATGGCGGCACAGCGATTGTATACGATGATTATGGGCATCATCCAACTGAAATTGAGATGACTCTACGAGCTCTTCGCTCTACCGAATTACCGAAGCGGTTATTTTGCGTTTTTCAACCTCATCAACACAGCAGAACACGGTTCTTGCTTGAACAATTCGCTCAAAGTTTTTCTTCCGCCGATGAAATTATTGTTCCACACATCTATTTTGTCCGAGACTCAGAAGCAGAACAACAACGTGTCTCTGCCCAAGATCTCGTCGACAAACTTATCGAACAAGGTTTGTCCGCAAAACACATCGATGATTTTGAGAACATCGTAAAATATCTTCAATCAACTGCAAGGGATGGAGATCTTGTTGTCATTATGGGAGCTGGACCCGTAACAACAATAGCACATGCCCTTGTAGGCAAAAATAAAATACACTCCGAAAAATGAGTGTTCGCTACCAATCTGATTTTTTTGGTGACATTGATGCTGATTTAGACTTTGATGCACCAATAGGTGCAATGACGTACTACTCTGTTGGTGGCAAGGCAGACGTGCTCGTAACACCTCGATCTACTGATGCACTCTCGTTATTACTTCGACGATGTTACAACTCTAATGTTCCATTTCGTGTACTTGGAAACGGAGCAAATCTTTTAGTTGATGACATAGGCGTTGACGGAGTTGTTGTTAAACTAAATCATGAATGCTTTAGAACATATCGATTTAATAGAGAAGGCCCAGTCGATGCCATGCACATTATGGGTGGTTATGATTTGAGTAAAGCGATTATGGAAACTGCTCGATGCGGGCTTGATGGATTACACGTTTTAGCTGGTATTCCAGCATCAATTGGTGGCGCAATTCGAATGAATGCCGGCGGCAGTTTTGGATCCATCTCTGATACTCTTTCCACCGTAACTTGCCTGACTAAAGCTGGAGAACTTTCAACATATAGAGCCAGTGATTTGGGTTTTGAATATAGAGAGAGTAAAATCCCTGATCCAATTATCGTTTCGGCAACTTTTGGTTTAACACCGAGCGATCCAATTCAAATTCGAAAAAGTGTCAAAGATATTTTTGCTTGGAAGAAATCTAGGCAACCTCTTTCCGATACTTCCGCTGGGTGCGCATTTAAAAACCCTCTAAATAATGAAGGCGAAAGAATTTCTGCGGGAGAATTGATCGACAAAGCTGGACTAAAAGGCCTAACCATTGGAGGCGCTTCAGTAAGCCAACATCATGCAAACTTCATAGTCACAACTGCTAAAGGAACTGCTCAAGACGTTCTTTCCATTATGAAAGAAATCCATGCACGTGTTTTTGACTCTTCAGGCATCAAATTACAAAATGAAGTTGTCGTGTGGTCACGTGATCCTGAGATCCAACGATGAACAAAAGAACTGTCACAGTGCTTATGGGAGGACCAGATGCAGAGCGTGAGGTTTCTATTCATTCAGGAACAGCTGTCGCAGATGCACTACAGCAAACTGGAAAATATGAAGTAAGAAAACTCATTCTAGACACACCAACTGCAAAAGAAATAGAGAACATTCAAGCAGACATCATCTTCCCAGTGCTGCATGGACCATTTGGCGAAGGTGGTCCATTGCAAAAGTTACTTGAGGATGCAGGCAAAATTTTTGTTGGAGCAGATAGTCGAAGCGCTTCAATAGCGATGGATAAAATAGCAACGAAACAAATGGCCGTAGGACTAGGAATAGAAACTCCTGATTGGTGTGTGATTTCAGAAGAAATGCCTTGCATAATTGAACCTCCACTTGTTCTTAAGCCAATAAATGATGGGTCAAGTTATGATGTTGCTCTTTGTTTTACAAAAAAAGAAATTGAAATTGCACAGAAGAAACTACTTCAAAATCGAACACATCTTCTTGCTGAAAAGCTAGTTGAAGGAAGAGAATTAACGGTTGGAATAATTGGCAAGGAACTCCTTCCAATTATTGAAATAATTCCACCAAAAGACATCAAAACGTACGATTATGAAGCGAAATATGAACGCAAAGATACCAGATTCATTGTTGCTCCTAAATTACCAAAGAACACATGTAATAAATCTGCCACATCCCTGTACACACACATGGGGGTTAGAGACCTTGCCAGAGTAGACTTTATCTTGAATGAGTCAGGCACCTGGCTGCTAGAGATTAATACTATGCCTGGCTTTACGAACCATTCACTCATTCCAATGGCTGCAAGCCATGCTGGAATAGAAATGCCCGAACTATGCTCTTCTCTGATTGAACTTGCTACTGCTCGATGAATCAAGTTGCAATGGGTGCATAGTCGATGGTGTACTACGCTATGGCTCGAACAAAGAAAAAGAAGTTTAAGTACAACATGTTTGTGATATTGGGAGCGTTTGGGAACATCTTCAAATCTCCCATCGTTATTTCATGGGTGCTGGCAATCTCTGGACTCATCATATTGAGTGCAATGAGCGTACCAAAATTACGGGCAATTCAAGTATCGGCTGCTGATTTAAAAGTCACTATCAACGATCCTCCAATTTGGATTGATGATTCGTTGTTACTTGAACTTCAGGATCTAGCGAGAATCCATCTTGCCAAGACAACAGTTGGTCGAAAGGGTCTTATAGAAACTGCAAATGCGCTAGCATCAACCGGTTGGTTTCAAGAAGTTACACAAGTACGTTGGGTAAATGACAACGAAGCCATCGTAAGCGCTTCATTTCTCATTCCATTTGCTCGCGTACAAGATAAGCATGGAATTGTTTATATTGATAATCAAGGTCGTAGGTTACCCACTCGCCCAGGAGCAATCATAAAGCCAAATTACCACTTCATTACTCTTATACAACCAAATTTTGACCGACCACAACGCTCGGGGTTACAGTGGAGTGGCGAAGATATTTTAGATGCCATTAGTCTTCTAAAATTGATTTATAACAAACCTTGGGCAACTCAAATAGCAGCCATCAATCTTTCTCGTTTTTCTTCTAGTGGCTCGATGATTCTTGAAACAAATAAACAGAGCATATTCATTTGGGGATCTGCTCCTGGTGAAGAACAGCGTTTAGAAGCTCTAGCAGATCACAAAATTTACCGGCTAAACCACATTTACAAACAACACGGTCAAATAGACCAGGGTATTTCTGGGGAATTTGACTTAACAAATACTTCTACTGTCTATCGTAATTAATTTGTACGCGCGAAAGAAATTTCGCGTATCTTGTTGGCATGTTCTACTTCTCCATTCCAGTTACACTGTTTTTTTTGGAATTGATCTTGAAAATTGTCATGATTGCAATCATTCTGCTTGGCAAGAAAAAAACAGATTCAGCAAAAATTTCTTGGGTGCTACTCATAATTTTGTTTCCATTTATTGGCACAGCCATCTTTCTTTTGCTGGGGACGCGAAGATTGGGAAGCCGCCGTAGGAAGCGGAACAAAATAATTCTAAATCGCATTCCACAAAGTGTGTACTGCCATTCAAAAGATTCTCGCCTCTGTTCAGTAAATCTAGAAGAAAAGCATAATTCCATCGCGTACATTGCTGAGACCATCGGTGGAACACAAGTTACACATGGAAATAATGCGACTCTCCTTGGCGATTCAGAGAAAATGATTGACTCACTTGTTTCAGACATTCAACAAGCAGAGAGAAATTGTCATATTTTGACCTACATTATGCTTGATGACGCGGCAGGTAATAAAGTTGCTAACGCACTTATAGATGCAAATTCAAGGGGCGTTATCTGCAGGCTCCTATTAGATTCGATAGGATCAAAAGATTTTCTACGCTCAGACTTATGTATAAAACTAAAGGAAAACGGCGTGCATGTTGTTGAAACTCTACCAGCAAGTTTTCTAAGAGCTTTTTTTAAGAGAATCGATTTACGTAACCATCGCAAAATTGCTGTCATTGACAACTCTATTGGATACATGGGATCAAACAATATTGCTGATTCTTCTTTTGCTCCCAAACCAAAGTTTGCACCGTGGATTGATGCTTCAGTTAGGTTAACTGGACCAATCGTTCGAGAATTACAGGCAATTTTCATCCAAGATTGGTTTATGGACGGTAATGAGGAACTCTCTGAACTTTTAAAAGAACCACTTAACATTAACGATTCAGGTTTTTCTACACAACTCATGGCAACTGGACCCAATAGCAACAATTACTCACTCAGTCAATTATTACAAACAGTATTATTCAGTGCTCAGCGTGAACTTGTGATTACCACGCCATATTTTTCGCCCGACGATTCAACAGAATCTGCACTGATTATTTCTGCAAAGCGAGGAGTCGAGACCCACCTCGTTCTCCCTGCAAATAATGACTGTTTCTGGGTTGCCGCAGCAAGTCGAAGTCGCTACGCAGCACTTCTAAATGCTGGAGTTCAAATTCATGAATTTGAAGGTGGATTGTTACACGCCAAAACAATAACCGTTGATCGTGATTTTGCTCTCATTGGCTCTGCAAATCTCGACCGACGAAGTCTTGATCTTAATTTTGAGATAAGTATGCTTGTATACGATACTGATTTTGCAAACAAACTACATTTCTTACAAACAACATACATGAATCAGTCAACAACCGTTCCAGTTGAAGAGCCATACCAATGGTCTCTTGGAAAACGACTCTTGCAAAACGGTGTAAGCCTATTTGCACCACTTCTATGAATTTAAATAATAAATGTAAACTTAGGTAATATAAGAGGTCAATGAGGGGATTTATTTGATCTTCTAGAGATAACTAATCGAATAATGGGTTAAACTTGATACAAATAAAGTCGATTCTAGGAAGATACATGTCCAATTACGCCCTCAAAATTGCAATCCCAGTAGCCCTTCTCGGAGTTGTGTCAGAAGTATCATCTGAATACGTCACCATTAGTGAAGTAGGTGGCGTGTATGAGATGAATGCAGGTGATTTTACAGGTCTCCTTGGGAGTAATGATCACCAGTTTTCAATGAGTGAACTTGATGTTCTTTCGGCAACCTTGAACAATGATGGCATCGAAACGGCGGGTCACCTTTCGTTTATATTAGCAAGTACTGATGCTGGTCTATCGTTTATTGGACTGTTCGATGGTATCCCATTCAATAACCCAAATGATTCTCTCATAGATCATTACCTTGGAGTTTCATCAACGACGAGCATGGATACAGATTGGTTTTCAACAGGTGATGTTGGAAGTCAAACTGATTGGTATGACATGGGCAATGGCTCTCAGTTGATTAATGCAAATCTTGCATGGGATCATGGTCAAACTTCAGCTGCATTCGCTTGGGGAAATATCGAATCTGCTCCTACAGGAACATTCAACTTATACGATATTGATCTAACTGAGTTTGCTGGTGAGTCTATTCAATTTGTTACTTTCCAGGATAATCAATGGAGCGTTTTGGGAGCTGCAGACTTTTCAGTACTCGGTCAATTTGCTTTCTCCTATCAATTTATCCCTTCGCCGGGTGCAATCGTCTTACTCTCAATTGCAGGGTTTACTAGTAGACGACGACGTTGAAATTAAAAAACGACCCTCATCTAATACCCTAAAAACCGCTTTCAATCCAAATCATCTCTGTTTTGTCCTCTGTGACTACATCTTTGTCTTCCTAAGAGATCACATCACATGATAGGATGCCATGATGGCAATCAAACTTACATTTCATGGACAATCGTGTTTTCAACTTGATGATGGGTCGAATAGTTTGCTCATTGATCCTTTTTTCACGGATAATCCAGTGGCAGTGTCGATTGCTGAAGATATAAAGTGCACGCACATTGCAATTACTCATGGACACTTTGATCACTTCGCTGACTGTGAAGGAATCGCAAAAGCTAACGATGCACCGGTATATGCTGCATTTGAAATTTGCAATTACCTTACAGAACAAGGCCATGAAAAATGCGAACCAGGCAATCCTGGTGGTCGAATCGAAGCACCATTCGGTGGCATTTCATTCACTCCAGCAATTCACTCTTCAAGTTTTAATAAACAATATATGGGTATGCCGTGCGGATTTATGATTGAATTTGGTGATGCGATGATTTATCACGCTGGGGACACTGCACTTTTTAGTGATATGGAACTTCTTGGACAAATATATAAACCAGATATTGCAATGTTTCCAATCGGTGATCGATTTACGATGGGTCCGGAAATGGCAGCCGTTGCAGCCGAAATGATTGGCGCACCAACCGCAATACCAATGCACTACAACACATGGCCACCAATTGAAGTTGATGTCGAAAGGTTTTCACCAAAAGACATTGATGTTCTTGTTATGGAACCAGGTGATTTTGTAGATCTTTCACCGGAATGACTATCGTCGACACAATTCTAAGTGGCGGAAAAGTAATCAATGTGCAAAATCGTACGATTGAATCCATTGACATTGGAATCGCTGATGGAAAAATTGTGCTCGGAGAAACCCACGCTCAAGAAGTTATTGAAGTCAACGGTGCATTTATTGCCCCTGGATTTATCGATGCACATATGCATGTTGAATCAACAATGTTGCCCCCAACATCTTTTGCAAAACTTTCTCTCCCCCACGGCACAACCGCCGCTGTCTTCGATCCACATGAAATCGCAAACGTTCTTGGCATCGCCGGCATCAAACTCATTATGGACGATGCGAAGGATATTCCATTCGATGCTTATTTTGCTGCAAGTTCCTGCGTACCCGCTTCTCCACTTGAAACAAGCGGCGCCACATTACTTGCTGACGATTTAGAGCCACTATTCGAAGACGAACGAGTAATTGCTCTTGCAGAGATGATGAACTTTCCAGGGGTTATCCACGGAGACCCTGAAGTCCTCAAAAAAATCAAGATGGGATTGCGTCATGGAAAAGTCGACGGACATTGTCCGGGTTTACGAGGAAAAGATTTACTGAAATACATTGCTGCTGGAATATCAAGCGACCACGAATCGATTACTGCCGAAGAAGCGCTTGAGAAATTAAATGCAGGCGTGCAAATATATATCCGCGAAGGTAGCGCTGCGAAAAATCTTGAGGCACTTCTGCCAATCATCACTCCCGAAAACGCACACAAAATTTGTTTTTGCACGGACGATCGGCACCCTGCCGACTTGCAAGATGAGG
>PVBE010598580.1_pt1 | contig 35124 bp, 30 predicted proteins | sample 1631181 | NCBI WGS metagenome assembly PVBE01 (sample SAMN08397723, study PRJNA350692) | Marine metagenome, whole genome shotgun sequencing project. | isolation source: water | place: Pacific Ocean | collected 2012-04
ACCAACACGAATGGCGCAACGAAGGTCGTCACGGCCGCGCCTATGTTGCCGACCCCGAAGATCCCCAGGGCGGTGCCTTGCCGGTTCTAGGGATACCACTTCGATACATAGGCAACACCCGCGGCAAAAGAGCCGCCGGCCAATCCGAGGCCCAGCCCAGCGATTAATACCATCGCGTAGGTATCGGCGTGCGAAAGCAAGTATGTCGCCACTGCCGCGCAGAGCATGACGGCCACATAAACGATGCGACCACCATATTGATCCGTCCAGATTCCTAACAAGATGCGGCTGATCGAACCGGTCAGAATCGGGGTACCGACCAACAAGCCGAATTCAGTTTCGTCGAGCCCCAGTTCGTCCTTCAGGCGCAGGCCAATGATGGAGAAGATCGTCCACACGGCAAAACACACCGCAAACGCCAGCGTGCTCATGCCCAGCGCCTTGGTTTGCTTGGAGTGTGGGATCTCCTCTAAATGGTTTGACAAGCCCAAGATCTTTGGTCCAGTCAGGTTGTTAGGGACTTCGGTTGTTAATTCAGATTCCCATCGGTCCAGCTCTGCAGGAATTTCGCCGGATTCACGTCCGCCAATGATCCGTGCAGCCTGATGGTCTTGTATTCCTCCAGCCATTGCTGAATGACGACACGCTCTTCGGTCATTGGACTCAACAGCCATCGGTCCGGACGGTCGATTCGGAATATCGAGTTCAGGCTTGCGAAGTAGGCGTTCTGCCAGGGGCTGCCCGGGTCAATGTGATGTGTATCCACGTGCTTGTCCTTTAACCATCCCTGGACCGCATGACTGACGAGGCCGGAGCCGCTGCAAACCAGCAAAGGATCATGATGACCAGACGCTCTCAGGTTGCAGGTAAGACGCGATGCTTCATGGTCAGCCACCCTTCGCGATCGGCGGATAGCACCATGATGCGCCCAGACGCGAACCATTACCACACCTACGCGGCGGAAATTTCACCGATCGGTAGGGGATCAAACCGAAAGCTGAGCGATGGGCAAGCAACTTCCGCGCCCTTCCCCAACGCTAAAAGCAAGCGCTCCTGGCGGCAATCCTCAGTACATACTAATCCCTCGAGCATAGCCAGCATCATCTATGGTGACGTCCTACAGCCAAAACCGTCTGTGGTCGACGCCGGCTGAGTAGACGAATGTCGCCACGTCAGCTGGCAGCTGCTCCAATAGACGGAAGCAGCTATAATCTAGCGACAATCGATCATACTACCTATGATCGCTGACGCTATCATTCGACAAGTCGCATTCATCAATAAACAAATCCAACATAGCCACTGGAAACGCAATCTTCTCAGTGAAATACTTTCCATCTACCTCACCAACATATAGAAATGCGCAATGAGGAAATACAGCGTTAACCACAGCAGACCAAATCCCATAATCGAACAGGAAGAGAAAGCCATCCTGCTGGCAGTTGATCGCGCTCTTTCCTCTTCCTCGAATTCCCAGACAATTGGACGAAATGGAGAGATCCCGCTCCTGGATTTTCTTAACCGGTATCTACCTTCAACACTAAAAGCCACATCCGGCCAGTTTGTTACACCCAACAAAAACATGTCTCCCCAACTAGACATTATGATTCTAGATTCCAGATATCCTTTACTATCACAGAATCTGGACAACTCCGTTCTCGCGATGTCACATTCAGTCGTCCAAATCATCGAAGTTAAAACGAACTTAATATCCCAAGACGTTGAGAAAATTTGGCAAGACAGTCGAACAATCACAGGCCTGCTTCTTGAAGTACCTGCTTTCGGCGCTTACGATTCTTTTACCTCAGTCTCAATAACTGCGATTGCATACAGGTGTGCTCGACGCCTGGACACCATTGCCAATGCATATAAGGAATTTTCCGAACCACATAAAGCCAACGTATCCCTAACAATACTTAGATTTCCCGAAGAAGATCAACCCAAGAACTCTGAGATTGGTGGCACGCTCTGTTTTCAATCACTTTCAGACGAGGAAGTTATCGAAGCGCTTCAATATCCTCACATAACCGAAGACAACTTCAAAGGCAACTTGTTGCAAATGACCATGCCTAGTTACACCCCCTTATCAGACTTCTACTACGAACTCGTTCAAAACAGTTACTACACTCTTGGCCAGAGGGACTTCTCCCTAATTGACCTCGGCGAACACCTGATGGACTACATGGAATGGACGACAACATCTTGGGATGGATAGAACTCCTTAGCGGATCGATCGACAATTCCTCCGGCGCCGATAGTTGAATCGGTAATGCCCCCATTAATAATGCTGTTCAGAAGTAGGAAATCTTATGCTGCCTGGTCTATTTTTTACTGACGTGCAATGACATCGATGAGGTGACCATGAGCCAGATAACAGCACGGCTTCCGGATGAATTGGTCAGAGCCCTGGATGAAGCCGCACGAGGACTGAACCGCAGCCGCACCGATATCGTTCGGCAGGCCATAGAGCGTTACGTGGCGGACTTTGACGATCTGTCGGTGGCAGTGGAACGAATGAGAGATCCCAACGACGCGGTGCTTGACTGGGATCAGGTTAAGCGTGAACTACTCGATACGGATTAAGCGGAGCGCAGCAAGAGAGCTTGTCCGAATCTCCAAACCGCACCGAGAACGGATTGTCAACGCCATCGATGGCCTCTCGGCAAGCCCACACGGGGGCAGCATTCGGAAGGGAGAAGCGTTAAGACGACGATCACCGCACAACGATCAGCCCATCACGTTGACAGAACCGGGAGCTATCGTTGGCTCGAAATCAGTACAGACATTCAACGATCGTGGTGATGCCCATCCCTGCTCCGATACATTGCGTTGCCAGCCCATAGCGCGTGCCACTGCGACGCAATTCCTTGGCAACCGTCGTCACCAGTCGAGCACCCGTCGCACCCAGTGGGTGGCCAATCGCCACATAACCACCGTTGACATTGACCTTGTCCGGATCCAGACCGATCTCCTTGACGGAGGGAATGACCTGAGCGGCAAACGCTTCGTTAAACTCGCAACGGTCCACTTGCGCCGCTTCGATACCGGCATGCTGCAACGCCTTCTTGCTGGAAACGATCGGACCGATCCCCATCAACTGCGGCTTTACGCCCCCGACACCCAAACCGACGATACGCGCCAGTGGTTCCAGTCCCAATGCCAACGCCTTCTCTTCGCTCATCAGTAGAGCCGCAGAGACGCCGTCATTGGTCGGGCACGAATTACCCGCGGTGATGATCAGCTCTTTGTCGCCGAAACTCTGATATCCACGTACCGGATTCAATCCGGCTAACGCTTCCATATTGGTGCTGGGACGTACGCACTCATCCACATCGAACGTCACGGTCGGTCCGGTCTCACCCTCTACCCAGTTTCTCTCATCGTCATAAACGGGATCCTCCACCTCCAGTGGAATGATCTCATCCTTGTAAATGCCCGCCTCGATGGCCGCAGCCAATTTGGCATGACTCTCCACTGAGAACTGATCGATCTCCGCCCTCGTCAAACCATAGACTTCAGCCGTATTCTGAGCCGTCTGTAACATGCTCTGCATCGGGGCTGAATTGAGGATGTAATCGGGGAAGGGTACCGAGAAGTACTCGTCGTGATCGTACGCCATACTTTTCTGAACTTCATTCATCTCCAGGATACGGCGATTGAACTGAGTTACTCTGGTGGATGCGGCACGACCGCCGCCACCGCCGCCGAGCGTGCGACCGATTCGTTCGATGCCGAGCGCAATACCACACTCGGTGGCACCGACTGCAATAGAAGTGGCCACACGATGCAGTGTCTCCATCGAAGAGCCACACTGCCGGTTACTGTTGAACGCGCACGTTTCCAGCGGTAACCCGGCCAGACGTGCGACCGTGCCGAGGCCGGTGAATTCCCCTCTACCGGACACGTTGCCCAACCCCACATCCTCGATCATGTTGTCTTTGACTTTGGGATGCTTATCGAGCAATGCACGGAGGACCGTGGCGCCTACTTCATCCAATCGGGTAGCAACCAGTTTTCCCCTGCCGCCGCGACCGAAAGCCGAACGAGCGCCGTCTACAAGAGCGACATTTTGTAGTTTCATGAGTTTCCCTTCTGTTTCATTACCACCGGGTGAGTGGCGTTGTCTTCTCTGGATTAGACTATAGTTTGTACAGCGAAACCTAGAAACTTACGCTTCTGTTCATCTCCGGTCAATGCCAATACAGAACTTATGGACAAGCGTGCTGATCTTGTGTCTTCGTGAACGGCAGCGACGCGTAGACAGTGGGACTACACCGAGACTGTCCCGGCAAATCTCAGCTCTTCCAGGCTCTATTTTCAGTGTCTTATCGGAAATGACTGTTGTAGTCTTACCAGTCAACCCCTGGGCATGGTTTTGAGCGATGAAGCCATTCAGAAGACTGAAACTGTTTCCTTTTGTTTTTGTAGCCAGTCTGTGCGTCGCAACCCAGGCTGCCGGCGAGGTCAGTCACGGGCTATCCTACTATGGCGATCTGAAATATCCGGCTGACTTCACCCACTTGGACTACGTCAATCCCGATGCGCCGAAGGGTGGCTCTCTCACCTATCCGAGGGGCGGCACGTTCAACTCCCTCAATCCGTTTATACGCAAGGGATCCAAGCCGACCGGAATGACCCTTACTTCCGGCGAGTTGGTATACGAGCGATTGATGTACAAGAGCACCGATGAACCCGCCAGCTTCTATGGAAATCTGGCTGCCAAGGTGGAACTGGCTGCTGACTACAGCTGGATCACGTTTTTCCTCAGGCCGCAAGCAAGATGGCACGATGGTAATCGGATTACAGCAAAGGACGTCGTATTCACATTCGAGCGCATCAAGGAGCTTGGCTCACCGGCATTGAAATCCGCCTATCGTCAAATCGTATCGGCGGAAGAGACCGGCGCCGGGCAGGTGACTTTCCACTTCAAGAACTCGCGATCCGCCAAGGATGCACAGACCATAGCGGGCATGTTGGTGATACCTGAACACTACTGGCGCGATCGTAATTTTGATGAGACCACACTGGAGATCCCGATCGGCAGCGGTCCGTATCGCATTGTCGAGTTGGACCCCGGACGCAAGATCGTCTATCAGCGTGTCGAGGACTATTGGGGGAAGGACCTCCCCGTAAACAAAGGGAGGCACAACTTCGACCGCATCACATACGACTATTTCGGCGACCCAAGTGTGATCCACGAGGCACATAAGTCCGGTGCTGTCGATGCCCGGATCGAGATGGTGTCGAAAAACTGGGCATTGCTGTATGACTTCCCGGCAGTTAAGGAGGGTTTATTTATCAAGGAGTTGATAAAGGTCGAAAGCCCGCACGGTATCAATCAAGGACTCACCTTTAACCTCAGAAAGCCCAAGTTTCAGGATGTCAGGGTTCGGGAAGCTCTGTCCCTTGCCTACAACTTCGAATGGTCCAATCGCGTGCTCTACCACGATTTCTACCGCAGGAATGTGAGTTTCTTCGATGGCACGGATATGGCGAGTTCCGGTCTGCCCAGCGCCGCGGAATTGGAATTGTTGAAACCCTTCAGAGATCAGATCCCTACCAGAGTCTTTACTGAAGAATTTCGACCGGCCGTCGGCAAAGCCAGGGGATATCCGAGGGAGAATCTGCTCCGTGCTCTTGAGTTGTTCGAACAGGCCGGCTGGGTGGTACGCGACAATCAGATGGTCAATGCTGAAACGGGTGAACCTTTCACGGTCGAACTACTGATGGTAGCAGCAGCTCTGGTCAGAACGATGATCCCGTTCAAGGCCGCGCTCAATCGCCTTGGCATTAAGGCGCGGGTGCAACTGACTGAAGTTTCACTCTACCGATATCGACTCGGTGAATTCGATTTCGAGATGACAACTGCCTTTTGGCGTACATCCTTCCAACCGGGTCTTAGACTTCGAACCTTCTTCGGCAGTGCAACGGCAGATACGAAGTTCACCTACAATCAAGCCGGCATCACAGATCCTGCAGTCGACGCGCTAATCATGAAAGTGATCATGTCGAGATCACGTCCCCAATTGGTGACAGCGGCACGGGCACTCGATCGGGTTCTGTTGTGGAATTTCTACGCCATACCCGGCTACGTGCCGCCCGGCAGCCGGTTTGTTTACTGGGATAAGTTCGACCGACCGGAACGCGGCCCCCTCTACAGCAGCGGCTTCCCTGATACCTGGTGGGAGAACAAAGACAAGGCTGCACGTCTAAAACAGCTCAAATCGGCGATGCGAACCGATCGTCCCGACGTGGAGGGTTGATGGATGGGCTTCTATATCGTGAGACGTCTATTCCTGATTATCCCAACGCTATTTGGCATCATGGTGCTCAATTTCCTCATCGTCCAGACAGCGCCCGGCGGCCCGGTGGAGCAGATCGTTGCAGAACTGATGGGAGATAACACGGATGCCACGGATCGCATCACGCAAAGCGGCGGGGAGATGGGAAACGCCGCGGACGAAGCTTCCTACCAGGGCTATGAAGGCACACGGGGTCTGGACCCTGACTTCATAAAGGAGTTGGAAAAGCAGTTCGGATTCGACAAACCCCCGCACGTACGTTTTTTTGATATGATCTGGGACTACCTTCGCTTTGAGTTTGGCGACAGTTTTTATCAGGATCGATCGGTTGTGTCCCTGGTGGTGGAGCGGATGCCCGTCTCCATATCGCTCGGATTCTGGACCTTGATGATCAGCTATGGCATTTCCATACCACTCGGAATCTCCAAGGCAGTTCGTGATGGCTCGCCCTTCGACATCTGGACCAGCGCTGCCATCTTCGTCGGTACTGCGATCCCGAGTTTCTTGTTGGCCATCTTCCTCATCGTCGTCTTCTGCGGTGGCAACTATCTTGATCTGTTTCCGTTACGGGGCCTGACATCACCCTATTTTGACGACCTGAGTTGGGGCGCCAAAATCAAAGACTATATGTGGCACATCGCATTACCTATCGGCGCTATGATCGTCGGTTCCTTTGCCTCGCTCACCATGTTGACGAAGAATCTGTTTATCGAAGAGATCAACAAACAATTCGTGCTAACAGCTAAAGCGAAGGGGCTCACGCCAAACAGGGTGCTCTATGGACACGTCTTCCGTAATGCCATGCTGATCGTGATTGCCGGCATGCCCGGTGCATTCATTGGCATTCTGTTTATGGGAGCGTTACTGATTGAGCTGATATTCTCGCTGAATGGCCTGGGTCTGCTTGGATTCGAAGCAACCGTAAATCGCGACTACCCCATCATGTTCGGCACCATATACTTCTATACGTTGATCGGACTTGTCATGCATCTGATCGGTGACATTGTTTACACCATCGTCGATCCGCGCATCGATTTCGAAACGCGGGAGGTGTGATCGTGTCGAGCATCGCCATTGCACCCTTCGAGGAAGCTCAATCGGTTGCCACGACGACCAGTCCTACAAAAACCATGAATCAGCGCAGATGGGAGAATTTTAAGAAGAACCGGCGCGGGTTCTATTCCTGTTGGATATTGCTTGGCTTATTTGCCCTGTCCATGGCATCGGAATTGGTGGCCAATGACAAGCCCCTGATATTGAGTTTACACGGCGAGTGGTACTTTCCGGTGCTTTTTACCTACACTGAAACAGAGTTTGGTGGTCGGTTCCCAACTGAAGCTGTCTACAAGGATCCCTATCTGATCGATTTGATTGAATCGGAGGGAGGCTGGATGCTGTGGCCGTTAATTCGCTTCACCAACAATAGCCTGGATATGTTTATCATCGACGCCGCGCCGGCACCACCATCGGCAGATCACATATTCGGTACCGACGACTCCAGCCAGGATGTATTTGCCAAAGCCATCTACGGATTCAGACTTTCGATTGTCTTCGGTCTGTGTCTGACTGTCTGTGGCTCACTGATCGGTATAGCCGCCGGTGCCATACAGGGTTACTTTGGCGGCTGGGTGGACCTGGTATTCCAGAGACTGATAGAAATTTGGGCAGGCATGCCGATACTGTTTCTCCTGATCATCCTTTCCAGTCTGGTCGAACCCAATCCCTACTGGCTATTCGGTTTGCTGTTACTGTTTAGCTGGATGGCTCTGGTCGGACTTGTCCGGGCCGAATTCCTGCGCGCCAGAAACTTCGAGTACGTCAAGGCCGCTCGAGCACTAGGTGTCAGCAATGGCAAGATCATGATCAAGCATGTGCTACCCAATGCAACCGTCGCGGCATTGACCATGGTTCCCTTTCTGCTGGTGGGTTCGATCACACTACTGACCTCGTTAGATTTCATCGGTTTCGGACTTTCGGAAGAGTATCCGTCCCTTGGCAGATTGATGCAGCAAGGCAAGAATAACCTCCAGGCACCCTGGTTGGGGCTGACGGCTTTCTTTACCCTGTCGATTATGCTCACACTGCTGATCTTCATCGGCGAAGCCGTTCGGGATGCACTCGATCCGCGAAAGGCCTTGGCATAGACGGCGACCGGTGTCAGTGAATACGGTCGCACCCTCAACGGCACGTTGCTGCGGTTGGCACACAGCGTCTCTGAAGGATCTAACCACCTGCTAGGAAAGTTCTATGGCAGCACCACCAGCAGACAGCCATCCCATCCACGTCAGCTTGCGCGAGATAACCGGTAAGAACCTGAGGGCAGTTCTGGCACTCGATGTGACCGAGGATCAGAAACAGGTCTATCCGCGATCAAATGCGTACTCTATTGCTGAGGGACACTATCCGCCTGATGACGATCCCGTTTGGATTCGAGCCATCTATGCCGGCGAAACCCCGGTCGGATTCCTGATGACGTCGGAGGCACCGGATCAAGGCGTGTATTTTCTGTGGCGACTCATGGTCGATGCTACATATCAGGGGAAAGGATATGGCTACCGGGCTGTTGAGCTGCTGATTGAGCGAATCAAGGCTTCGCCGAATGCAAAGGAACTTATAACCAGCCACCTGAAGCAGGACGGTAACGCTGGTGGTTTCTATCAGCACCTGGGTTTCGAGTATACCGGCGAAGTTATAAACGGCGACGATCATGTCATGAAGATAGGGTTTCTCGGCCAGTAGCAATCCACCTGTATATCCATCCGCCCTCCCCGCTCCCTCGATAGAACCATCTGCAAACCGCCCGGCACCTATCACCACCAGCCGTTTAACTGACTTTGGACTCAGTGATCCGGTGAGTTCCGATGACTTTGGGAGAATGGAATGATCCGCCAACTGGTCGTGTTAGTCATTGCAATGGTATTCAATTCAGCTGCCGCTAAAACGCAAACCGACGAGGACCAAACGATGAGCGAAAGGCGCACTACGGAGGAGGTCACACAAGCACTTGCGAGCCTTCAATCTGCCATGAAGACACAAGAAATCGAGAAGGTGCTTTCCGCATACTCGAAGGACTATAAGGATCCACAGGGTAATGATAAGGCGTCGCGCCGGGAATACTTCAATGGCCTGTTTGCAATGGGTATTTTTCGGGACGCGAAGTTCGATATGAAGGATCTCGCCGTCGTGGTGGACGGCAACATTGCTACCGCGGCACCGGTCACGTACAAGACCGGCGCCGGCACGGCAACGTATAAATATGAACTCAAGAAGGAAGCCGATGGCGCCTGGCTCATCAGCAGCAGCGAACAGATCGCGAATACCCCACCACCGAAGCGCCAATCTCGCGTTTTCCCGATCGCCTTCCAGAGTAATCGCTCGATGGGCCCACCCTCAAATGGCGCGCCATAGGCGTCACCTATTGCCAGCCCCAGAAAACAACCAAGATACTTGTCTGAATGTATCATCAGTCCTCAAATCTGATCTGTCATGTAACGTAAACGAACTTGATCTAACAACTTTGCTCTTCTTTTATTCCCTCTGCCAATACTTTGACCGTCACGTGATGCCATGGCGGGACTGCCACATTCGCTACAGAACTCGGTTGCAGTTGAGCTGCGCGTTCATGGTCTCTTTGCTAATCCACTGTTGATGTGGAGAAATCTCATCATAGATTAAACTCTGCTCGAATTCTCGATGACCATGTTATATAAAGGGAATTACAGGGGCCGTAAGAAACTGGCACATGTGGCGGTAGACGACACTGTCTAATGCGGCTCTGGCGTGCGGGCTGGCGTCCTCGTTCGGCGGCGGACGAAGCAGGCCGCGTATACTTGGATTCACCATGCAAAGGAGAGTCACTGTGGGCGAGCGCTTGAAGGGCTATTTGACCGAATTCCAGAAGAACCAGGGCTACTACCTGGAAGAGGACGACCAGTCGATCGCCCTTTACAAGTTCACCATGGGGGAGACAAACGATGAAGGCGAGAAGGTGACCGGCGGCGCGTACAACCCGGTACCGATCGCCATCGTGTCCAAGGACGCCGACCCCGATAAGGAGCGGCTGATCAAGAAGCTGATCATGTCGGTACAAAGATAACGGCGCGAACACAGACCCCTGGTCCACCCTCTCGAGGACAGTCCCTCTCTATTGTTCAGCTTCCCGAGCGAACCTGGAAAGTGTAGAAGTTCTGGTATGCTGTCCCGCAACTAACTGGCCTTATTCGCTGGCCTATTTTTTTGGAGAACGCCCTTTTGCCGTTGGGCAGTCGGCAGTTCCCCTCAATTCATACGTTACAGCGATCCCGCCAGTTCGACCTCACCGGGAACCCATGAGTATTGACGCAAAGGTGGTTTAGTGTTGGCAATTCGTCCAACAAGCCAGGTCCGAGAACACCCTTCGGCATACCGGGATCGCGTCGGTCCTCTTCTACTCAGATGGCCCCGCGCTCTCTCAGCTGCGAGATCTCCTCCCAGTCATAGCCGGCCTCGAGGAGGACCTCTTCGGTGTGCTGACCGTGCTCGGGGGGTGGCTCTGCCCGGTCCGGGATCTCACCGTTGAGGGTGATGGGCGTTCCGCTGACGAGGATGTCCCCTGCGTCCGGGTGCCTCATGGGCCGAACGTAGCCGTTAGCGCGGGCCTGGTCGCTGGCCAGCACCGTCCGGTAGTCGACGACCTCGGTGGCTAGGATATCGGCGGCATGGAGTTCCTCCAGCCAGGCTGCGCTCGTCCGCTGCGGGAACACACCGTCGAGCAAAGCCCGGATCGCTTCGCCGTTCGTGGGGCGGCCGCTCTCTGCGTCGACGTCCAGATCGTCCAGCATCTGCTCAATGCCGAGGATGCGGCAGAAGTTGGGCCAGCGTTGCTCATCGACTCCGGCCATGGCGATGTGGCCATCGGCCGTGGGAAAGGCACCCCAGATGCCGCGAATGAACTGGTGGCCGCGCCCTGCCCGTTTCGGTTCCTGGCCGGTGAGGGCGGTGAAATCGATCTCCCAGCCCTGCATCGCAAGCATCGTCCCATAGATGGATACGTCCACGCGCTGCGCCTCGCCCGTCCGCTCGCTGGCAAAGAGACCCGCCAGGACCCCCGAAGCCAGGGAAAGCCCGCCGGACGTGTCGGCGATGGCAAAAGGGGCTGGGAGCGGCAGCCCGCCTTCGAATCCGCCCTTGGCCATGACGCCGCTGGCAGCCTGCGCCAGAGCGTCGCGACTGGGCCTGGACACCCATGGGCCTTCGGGCCCCCAGGAGCTACCTTGGGCGAAGACGATCCGGGAATTGGCAGCTTTCAGCGCTTCGAACCCCAGGCCGAGGCGGTCCAGGACTCCCGAACGGTAGTTGGTAAGGAGGACGTCCGCTGTGGCCACGGGCCGGAGAATGATCTCGACCGCTTCCGGCAGCTTTAGGTCGAGCGTGATGCTCCGCTTACCCCTGTTCATTGCCAGGAAGTATGGGGAGATCTCGGCGTTAGCCAGACCTTCACCGCCCGTCCTGCCGGCAAGGGCTCCGCGGCTCAAGTCGCCGGCCTCGCGATTCTCGATCTTGATAACGTCGGCCCCGAGATCAGACAGAATGAGGGCGCCGAACGGCCCCTGAATCTCCTGGCCGATCTCGATGACCTTGACTCCTGCTAGCGGCTTGCTCATCTGGCAGAACCTCCATCCGTGCTGCGTGAGGTATAGGCGCCTTACACCCAAGGTGCCCTCCGCAGCTGATCGATGCCTCAAGTGGTATGTTTACCACGGCAATTCTATGAATGAGAATGTAGTCTATATTGGCATCCATGTCGATGATAACCCCGCTGAGCGCGCGCGGCCTTTACTATGGGATCTAAGTATGCGCGAACAGAAAGTTCGCGGCCGAATGACCGCTTTATGTTGCACTCGGCCGTCCTTTGACAACTTAGAATCAGATATCTGTCAGACTATTTCCGGTTCAGCACCACAATCTGCGTCACGCTGTATCTGTCGCTTTGCCATTGCGGTCGTATCTGCGTAGTATTGACCGCGCCAACCAAGGGAAGAAGGCATGTTACACCGATGCCACGGCATTCATGTGCAGCCAGATGAAGCTACTAGAGACCCATTCAAGTTCAGGATGTCCATTGAAACATGTCTGACAACCAGCAATTAGGGAAGAAACCATGGCAATGACACAGCGCGTCCTATTGTGCATCGGAATCCTGGCCGTAGATATTGGGGTATTCTTTCTGCCGCTGACGGCATTCTTTCTCATTTACATTCTGGTCATCAATCCGCCGTGGTTCCGTGACTTTCTATCAAATCTCGATGCACCGACGAGCACACAATGAACAGGTTGGACCTCAGTTTACTCGTTAGAAAAATGAATAGGGGTTATCCACCAGAAACTGTTTCGTTCAATATGGCCAGGCCTATGCCGAGAAATTGCCGCCAAACTGACCTGGGCTGTATTCGCAAAATATGAGGGGAAATCATGGACCAGATCATCAGAAAACTCGCTAGCCCTTTTCTTATCTGGCTGGCAAGTTCGATCGCTTTCGCAGCCGCCCAAGACATCGAGTGGCGCCACTACGAAGCCGATGCATATGGCAGCAAGTATTCTGCCGCCAGCCAGATCCACGCAGGCAACGTTAACGACCTCGAGATCGTCTGGACTTGGACCAGTCCGGACAAGAAACTGGCTGAAGATGTCAAGGTCAGGCCTGGCCTACTCAAAGTGACCCCGCTGATGGTGGGTGGTGTCCTCTATCTCAGCACCAGCTTGAACCAGGTGGTGGCCGTGGATGCCGGAACCGGAAAGACCAGGTGGCTTCACGATCCCAAGGCGTACCGGAAGGGGAGACCGGCGAATTCAGGTTGGCAGCATCGGGGCGTGGCCTATTGGGAGAGCGATGACGCGAAGGACCGTCGCATTCTGATGGCGACGGGCACAGGCGAACTCGTCGCTCTCAACGCGTTGACCGGCGAACGCATCGACAGTTTCGGTAACGACGGGGCCGTGGACCTGCATACGAACATCATCCGTAACGCCGGCGAGCGCCGACTCCTGGGCAATAATGCGGCACCCATCGTGGTGAAGGATATCATCGTCACGAGTTGTATCGTGCGGGACTTCGCCAATCGTATCGAGTGGCCCAGTTGTCCGGTGCGCGGATTTGACGTCAGAACGGGAAGACTCATGTGGGTGTTCAATACTCTGCCGCGAGAGGGTGAACCAGGGGTTGAGACCTGGGAAGAAGATTCCTGGCGATACGGCGGTGGCGCAAATGCATGGGCCACCTTCAGTGCAGACCCCGAACTCGGTTATGTCTACGTTCCGACAGGCACTCCACATAACGACTGGTATGGGGGGCACCGCAAAGGGGACAACCACAACGCGGAAAGCCTGATCTGTATCGACGTGACCACCGGCAAAGTGGTGTGGAAATTCCAGGCCATCCACCATGGCCTCTGGGACTACGACTTCCCCGCGGCGCCGACCTTGGCTGACGTAGTCGTGGACGGCAAACCTGTCAAGATTGTGGCGCAGGTGAGTAAGCAGGGCTTCACCTACGTGTTTGATCGGATCACGGGCGAGCCCGTCTGGCCCATTGAGGAACGAGCCGTGCCCCAGACAGATGTCCCCGGGGAGAAGACTTCACCCACCCAGCCATTCCCCACCAAACCACCACCCTTCGTACGCCAGGGCGTGACAGAGGACGATCTCATCGATTTCACCCCGGAACTTCGAGCCGCAGCGATTGAGATCATGAAGGATTTCGTGATGGGGCCAATTTACACGCCCCCTTCTCTGCTAAAGAAAGACGGTACCGGGGCGGTGATGCAGGTTCCATCGGCTGCCGGGGGTGCCAACTGGGGCGGTGCAGGTGTCGACCCGGAGACTGGCATCCTTTACGTGGAAGCGGGCAACATGTACTCGATGGCTGGTGTCGCCCCGACCAAAGGTGGCGAAGGGATGCTCGCTTACACACTGGGGAGAAGCAAGTACCCGATCGGTCCTGAAGGGCTGCCAATCCTGAAACCCCCTTACGGCACAGTCACTGCCATCGACCTGAACCTCGGAACAATCGCCTGGCAAGTCCCTCATGGTCAAGGCCCGACCGACCATGCGGCCATCAAGCACCTTAACCTGCCACCGCTCGGGGCATCGAGCCATTCGGGCATGTCCAATGGTGGCCCTCTCGTCACCAAGACGCTATTGTTCGTCAACCAGGTCCAGGTTGGAGGGAGAGGATTCTCAAAAACAGAGCGCTATCTGCGGGCATTCGACAAGAGCAACGGTAAAGTGCTCTGGGAGGAGCGCATGAGTCTCGCACCCCATGGCACGCCAATGACCTATGTCCACTCGGGCCGACAGTATCTGGTAGTGGCGGCCGGCGGCGTTGGTGAGGACGCGCAGTTGGTGGCATTTGCATTGCCGGAGTGAGCCCGAAGTCTCATCACCGATTAAACTCTGCTCCAATTCTACGGTAATATGGATCTGCCAAGAACAGTAAGGAAGCAGGCATGGAACAGCCCTTCCCAGCGTGTACGCTGTTAGCTGAGATTGGCCTCGATGACGAATCGGTTCGCAGCTACTCTCGCAAATCCGAAAGAGTACCCATCTACGCCACCACTGATCGCAGGAGCAACCTGTAATGGACATCGGTCTCTTCTTTGAATCGACCCACTATGCAACACCTGTCGCCAAGGTGGCGCAGCTGGCAGAGGCGCGAGGTCTTGAATCCCTGTGGCTTCCCGAGCACACCCATATACCCCTCACCGGCAGCACCAATCCGAGGGTCGCGGAAGTTCCCAAAGCCTATTCCCATCTACTCGATCCCTTTGTTGCACTAACCGCAGCAGCAGGCGCCACCACGGAACTGCGTCTGGGCACCGGTATCTGCCTGATCATCGAGAGGGATACCATCCAAACCGCCAAGGCGGTGGCATCCCTTGACCATGTCAGCGACGGTCGTTTTTTGTTCGGGATCGGTGCCGGTTGGAATCGAGCTGAAATGGAAAATCACGGTGTCGACTTTAGGACGCGATTCCAGAAGATGTGCGATCAAGTGGAAGCATTCAAAGTAATCTGGCGCGACGAAGAGGCGGCCTATCACGGTCCTTTTGTAGACTTCGAGCCCATGCAGAGCTGGCCCAAGCCGGTGCAGTCCCCTCACCCACCAATTCTACTCGGGGGCGAGAGCATCCATACGCTGCGCAGAATCGTCACCCACTGCGATGGTTGGTTGCCCAGAGGCATCGATCCCGATCAGGTGCTCGAGGGGATGCAGACGTTGAAACGACTTGCAGATGAAGCAGAGAGGGATATACCGGTTTCCGTATTTGCGCCGCCGCCGAGGGAGGAAGTGTTGCGGCGATTCCAAGACGCCGGCGTGCAGCGCGTAATACTAATGTTACCTGCCGAGGAGGAGTCAAAAACCCTGTCTCGTCTCGATCGCCTAGCTCGGTTTGTCCACTAGGATCAGCCAGGACCGATTGGATCACGTGCTGGCGGACGGCGTCATCGCTGTTGCTTAGGTGCTGCCACGAAGCGACCGAATCGATCACTTTCACTTCTGCATAGGGTACTGCCATAGTTCTCTATCCTGTGCGTATATCGCCTGAATGAACCACTTTCCTGCATAGTAGGCAATGTAACTCCCCCCACAGCTGGTACCATTGGAAGACTAACTGCACCACATTGATGGAGAATGACGTTGAAAGCCTGGCAGATACAGAAACTCGGTGATCCGTGGGACGAACTTGAGATGGTCGAGGCGGACCTGCCGAAACCGGGACCGGATACCGTGCGCATACAAGTGGAGGCAGCCGACCTGAGTTTTGCCGACATCCTGCAGTGTCAGGGTGTCTATCAGGTAAAACTGACACCCCCTTTCATCCCTGGAATGCATGCAGCGGGCAGCGTAGTCGCGGTGGGAGATAACTGTAAGCTGGTTCCTGGAGATCGTGTCATCGGACCAACCCTGGATACGTCCGGTGGTTACGCCGAGGCGTCGTTGATGCTTGCCGAACAGGCGTTCAGGCTGCCGCTCGGCGTGTCTTCGAGGACAGCAGCCGCAATGCATGTCACCTACGGAACTGCCTGGTTGGCACTGCACCATCGCGGCAAGCTGCAACCGGGCGAGACAGTTCTGGTGCTGGCCGCGGCAGGAGGGGTCGGTTCCGCGGCTGTACAGTTGGCCAGAGCGCATGGCTGCTGGGTACTCGCAGCCGCGGGGGGCGAGCAGAAGACGCGCGTCTGTACCGCGCTTGGGGCCGATGTGGTGATCGACTACAGCTCCCAGGACCTGTATGACACCGTGATGAATGTTACCGATGGCCGCGGGGTCGACGTAGTCTATGATCCGGTTGGCGGGGAGTACTTTGATGTGGCGAGAAGGCTGCTGGCCTGGGAAGGACGCCTGTTGATCATCGGGTTTGCCAGCGGAACGATCCCATCCGTCCCGGTGAACCACTTACTGGTCAAGAGTTATTCGGTCATCGGTGTTCACATGGGAGGCTACCAGAGAGAGGAACCGGCGGTACTCAGTCGCTGCTATGCTGAATTACATCAGCAACTAGTAGACGGAACCATCGACCCTTTGATCAGTGAAGTAATCGGTTTCGATGCGGTACCAGAGGCACTCAAGCGACTGGCGGATCGTGGTACGACCGGTCGGATTGTTTTCGATCCCATGCTTGAATGATTCTGAGACGATCAATCGTCGCGCTCTGGCGTCGTCGTTAGAAAGGGAATCTTGCCACATCGCGTCTCGTGCGACGAGTCAGCCGCCCACCACTTGCATGGCAATGCGCGCCCACTCATCCAGTCGTTCCGGCTGGTAGCCTACGGTGCTGATGTCCTTCAGGATGATCTCAAGCGGGCAGCCATGTTCTTCACATACATCACGTGTCTCGCCCAGATCCTCCCGGATCTGGTCCGGGTTGAAGCGATCCATTGCCAGGAAAGCTGGGTTGGGTTTGCAGGAGTAGACGAAATCGCCGCCGATCTCAGCGGCACCGCGATCCTTATTGACCCAGGGGCTCATGGATATCTTGCGCACGTTCGGAATCATGCGCACTTCGGCCATTTTGCCGTCCAGCGGATCGCAACAGCCGTAGTAAACCAGGCCGAAACGCGCACAGATACGGCTGATGTAGTCGACCTCGAACTCCCGGAACATGTCCGGTGAGACCGTACAGAGCATCTGTGCCAGCCCGAACATCCACAGGTCCTTGGTGCGCAGTTGGTCCGGGTCGCAGCCCGGCGCCGGCAAATCGGTTGTATAGGCACCCGTACAGTGGACCAGGCTCTGGGAACCGCACAACAGTCCCCTTTGCTCCAGTTGGTCAAGCATGCTCAGGTAACCGTTCGTCATGCGGGTAAGGAGGCGATGCATAAAGTCGGGCTTGTCCACCAACGCGTACAGTGCATTCTCCACACCCATCCACGTCGAGATAGGGTCCCACAGAGACAGGTACGGTTCGGCCCCCCACGCACGCACCTCCAACAGGTCGTCGAACAGATCGTGGGCGAAGGCCATGCGGACCTCCGTCTCCTCGGCGTCGTGACTGACCTGCGGCGAGCGGATCTTTTCCAGATCCTCTTCGGTCTGAAATTGATTTTCGTAACGGTGGCCGACGACCGCGTTAGTCGGGTCGGTCACTGCGGTTTCTTCTCGCACCGCTACGCCAAAGCCTATATTGCGAATCACCTTTGGAACGCGCATGAAGGGTTCCACCACCATATCGACCGGGAAGTGCTGCCACTGGTAGAGCGTACGCCGCAGCTGCCCCTCCCACCTGCGGTACTTCGCATCGGTGCACTGCAGGGCCAGTTCATCGCTGTCCATCTCATTCCAGCAGACCTGGTCTATCATCACCATTGGACGCGCCCGTTCACAGGAATTGAGCTTACGCCACAGCGCCCGTTTCTCTTCCTGCACCGGCAGCGCAGCAATTTCCGCTACGCGAGCAGCCAACTCTCGGACCGTTGTCGCATCCTTTTTGTTCAGCAAGGTCATCTCCTCAATGCCGTCATGTGCAGGGGCGCAGCGCAGGACGGATATCAGTCGTCGGGAACCGCTCGTCAATCCGGCTGGTCATTATGCAGCAGCGTGTCTGCGGAATACAGGAAAGGCTCGTTTTTGCAAGGCGGTTACTACGCTCAAATCGCATGTGCTACCATACAAGAGCGAGCCATCGGACTATGCTCATCGGTTTGTATTGAATCTGTTTTGCTTACAAGGGGGCGGTTATGCATCGACGCAAATTTCTAGTATCGTCTGGTCTAGTGAGCTTCGGGCTGGGATTAGCGCCCCTGCGCGCTCTTGGCGCAGCCGCCAATGATATGATCAACGTTGGCGTCATTGGCTGCAATGGCATGGGGTTCTCCGATCTGCGCTCCATGTTGCAGGTCGCGGGCACACGATGCGTCGCGTTGTGCGATGTTGACGCATCTGTCCTGCAACGCCGCAGCCAGGAGGTCGCGAGTTCCACGGGCGTTACGCCGAAACAGTACAGCGACTACCGTGCACTGCTTGATGACAAGGATGTAGACGCGGTCATCATCGGCACACCTGATCATTGGCACTGTCTGCAGATGGCAGACGCCTGTGAGGCGGGCAAGGATGTCTACGTCGAAAAACCGTTGGCAAATTCCATCGATGAATGTGCGCGTATGGTGCGGGCAGCCGAGCACTACCAACGCGTTGTGCAGGTGGGCCAATGGCAACGCTCCGGGGCACACTGGCAGGAGGCGATGAACTTCGTCCACTCAGGTCAACTGGGAGCGATACGCACCGTTAAATCGTGGGCCTACATGGACTGGATCAAGAGCATCCCGGTTCGCGCCGATGCCGAGGCACCTAAAGGCGTCGATTACGACATGTGGCTCGGGCCGGCCACCAAGCGACCGTTCAACCCAAATCGATTCCACTTCAACTTTCGTTGGTATTGGGACTATGCCGGCGGCTTGATGACTGATTGGGGGGTGCACCTGATCGATATTGTAGTGTGGGGCATGCAGGCGAAATATCCCAACCGTGTCATGTCCTCGGGGGGCAATTTTGCCTACCCGGACAGCGCCATGCAGACTCCGGATACGCAGCAGGCCATCTTCGAGTTCGATGCGTTCACGATGCAATGGGAACACGCCGTCGGCATCGGTCTCGGTCCGTTCCAGCGCGGCCATGGCATTGCCTTCATCGGCAACAACGGCACTCTGGTGGTGGATCGCGAAAAGTGGCAGGTGTTTGCCGAGACAGAACGCACTGCTACCGGAACGCGCCGCAACAAGATGTCGATCCAGCCCACCCATTCGGCTCGCCCGGAACTGCGCGGGCTCAACCAGCACACCGAGAACTTCATCGATTGCATGCGTAGCCGTGCGCTGCCCAATTGTGATGTAAAGACGGCGAGTCTTGCCGCAGTCAACGCCCATTTGGGCAATATCGCCTTGCGCACAGGTGACACTTTGGATTGGGATCGCGACAACCGGCGCTTCAGATCAAATACGTCTGCTGATGTGCTGTTGACGCCCAGCTACCGACGACCCTGGCAACTGCCGCAGGTTCCAGCGTAGGATTCCGCAGCCAGCGTTTCTGCTCAGAGGGGCCGCAGCATGGTCAGCCGGGGTTGAAAGCGCTACTCCAATAATACAAAGTAAATTATTTACTTAACTGTGAATTGCAGGCAATATAGCGCGCATGAGGCAACATAAGTCAAGTCAAGACAAGATACTCTACCAAATCAAGACTCTGGGACCTCAGACAGCCAAAGCACTGTCCGGACAACTGGGTATGACCACTATGGGTGCCCGCCAACATCTGGCTTTGCTGGAAGAGCAGGACCTGGTCAAGCAGACGGACACGGAGAAACAGAAAAGAGGCAGGCCCGTGCGCCGATGGCAGCTTACCAGGCAGGCGCAGAAGCGTTTCCCCGATGTCCATGACCAAATCGTCACCGATCTGATCACGTCCGTGCTGGAGGTATTTGGCCAGGAGGGACTGGATCGGCTGATCGACAATCGGGCCAGCTCCCTGCAGAAGTTGTATGAGGATGCCCTGCAAACCTGTTCAACCCTCGAAGAGAAGGTGGTCGCCCTGACCGAGATCAGGAGCCAGGCGGGCTACATGTCAGAATACACCCTTGCCAAAGATGGTAACCTGATGCTGATGGAAAACCACTGCCCCATCAATGTCGCTGCACAGACCTGTCAAGGCTTCTGTCAAACGGAACTGGAACTGTTTCAGAATCTGCTTTACGACGTCGCCCGGATTGAGAGAACCGATCATATCCTGTTGGGTGAAAGACGCTGCGCCTACAGGATAATCCCCAAATCCTAACGCACGAGCTGAGTTAGTCCAACGACTCTGCAAAGCTGCTCTCACCTGCCTCGGCGCAAACCCGATCCACCCGCAGATGTCTCGCATCCATAAGGCCGATATGATTGTATTGTTCCCACAAGCGATCATCATCCCCCGGAACAAAACTGGAGGGAGATTCACCACAGAGCTTTTCTATTTCAGGCACCAGGTGCTTCTCCAGTGAATCCACAACATGGGAGGGATTCAGCGCTTCATCCCAGTAATCATTGATGTGATCTCGCCAGCTAAAGCTTCTCTGCATATACGGACGATCACCATCCCAACCGATCAGAGCCTGCTTCCCCTTTACGATATTGTTATTCAATAAGCCTTTGTAGAACAGCATCCCTTCATAATTCGCTACCAGGTCTGCATTGGAGTACACACCGGTGGTCAGCAGTCCAAATAACCACCTTTCCACAGAAGCACCCCTCTTAAATAGACTCCCTGCGCCCACGCCTCTCTTTTCCCTCTTGTAGTATTTCAATCCCTGTGAAAAAAAGTGGCCGAATTTATCCGTGCCCAGAATCACACCGTTGACCTTGATTGAACGGCCAATACCGAAGAAAAACGCTACCCGCGTGGCCCATACCGGACTGCCTGAATAGATGCTGTCGCTATGCTTCTGAGGAAACTTCTCCACGGCCGGATCGGTCATGGCCCAACGTTCAATCTTATCCACCCAGTACCAACTGCCCATCTGGCGATAGATGTCGACAACCAACCGTCTGTCATCCCGATGTCCCTGCCACTCGTTCACCACCTTGTTGATGCGCCGGTTGACATAGTCGTCCATTAATCCGATGGAATCCTGTACCTCATGTCGACGGTTCAAATATTGATCAGTCTCGTAGGCGACGGCACTGCACGCTGCAGTCACTGCCGCAACATAAAGCAGCGCCACTGTCAGGAGCCGCCGGAATTCAGGGAATCGAGTGGTGCAACGGATTGAAATCGGAAGGCTCCGGTCGTTTAGGACGCACTGTAACGCAAGAAGGGGTTGATTGAAACTGACGTGGTTTAGGCTTCAGATGGGAGCAGAGCTTTACCTTCTTACACGAAGGACGATCGGTTAAGCAGGCTGGAATCGCTCCGGTGCCAGCCGTTGCTCTTGAATTCCCGCGGATCTGAAATTCCGGGGTATCTCTCGATTCACGATGAGTTCCGCTGCAATCCTACCGAGCGCCGGAGAAGTTTTGATGCCATATCCGCCCTGACCTGCCAACCAAAAGAAGCCCGGCAGTTCCCGGTCGAACCCGACTATCGGGGTACTGTCACTGGAGAATGTTCTGAGGCCCGCCCATTTATGGGAGATCCTCGTGACCTCCAGGGATGTGGAACCCTCGATCAAAGCAGCCGCAGTAGCCACATCGATCTCTTCCGGCTGGGCATCGCAGGGCGGCGTCGGTGATTCATCCGCCGGTGAAGCCAGTATCTTGCCGGCATAGGGTTTGAAATAAAATCCATCATCGATGTCCACGCAGAATGGCCAGTCGCCGCTATCCATGTCATCGGGCGGATCAAACAAGATCACCGTTCGTCGCAACGGTTTAAGTCCCATCTTTCCGGCAGATGCCATCTCTGCTATCACGTCACACCAGGCGCCCGCCGCGTTGATGACCACCTCGGCAAGATAGCTGCCGATCCGGGTGGTTACCTGCCAGCCACTTCCAGTGCGGTCCAATCCGGTGACTTCAGCGCCGGTCAGCACTGTGCCACCGTTCACAGCCAGCCCTTTCAGATAGCCCTGATGCAGGGCTGCGACATCGATGTCCATCGCGTCCGGTTCGTACACTGCAGCCGCCAGGGCATGCTCCTTTAAGACGGGAATCAGGTCGAGTGCTTCGGCCACTGAAAGTCGCTGTACTGAATCCACCAGTTTGTGAGCGGTGCGATAGGAATGTTCCAGTTGTGTCCGCTGATTCTCGCTGGCGATATAGAGCAGCCCGCGGGCAAGCAACAATGGCTGGTCCGCAAAGCCGTGGGGAGGATCTGCAAGAAAGGCACGACTGGTTCTGGTCAGCGCCCTTATGGTTTCGTTACCGTAGGTTTCGGTGAAGATGGCTGCAGAACGACCGGTGGAGTGATAGCCGGGCTGACTTTCTCGTTCCAGCAGAATAACAGTGCCCGATGCCGACAAGAAATAGGCTGCTGAGGCACCGGCAATCCCGGCACCGATAACGATAAAATCCGCCCGCTGCTGCAAGCTGGTTAGTGCCTGTCCGGAACCACTAGTTGCTGGAATCCAAGACGACTCTCCCGGAAGCAGTGCTGATCACCACCTCACCACTGCCATCGCCCATCACGAATCGCAACATACTGTCCCGAGAGTATTTGGATACCTTTGGCTGATCGTTCGTCAACCGGTTGCGAATCCTGCCGCCTGAGCCTGTCTCGATATCGAATCGCGCATCCGTGTCGTCGTCAAGCGCCAGTTCTACCGTGCCACTGACGGATTCAAGATCGATATTGCCGCCACTCTGCAGATCTCCCGATATCTCAATGTCACCAGAGACCGTGTTGCCGACCAACTCCTTAACCTGTTGCAGCGTCGCTTCGATATTTCCTGACACCGTTTCAAGATCCAACTCTTCACCACTGGTCTGAATGGAGATGGATCCGCTTACTGAATCATAGCTGCCACGGCCCTTTACATCTCTTGCTTCCAGATCACCACTCACCGTTCTCGCACTAATCCTGCCATCCGCGTCTTCCAGGGTCACATCGCCACTTACCGAGGAGAGGTTTATGCGCTTGGCAACATTGGAAACATCTACCTCGCCACTGACTGAATGCGCCCTGATGCCTGCCTGAATATCCGCGACGTCGATGTCCGTGGAGACACCGCCAACCTCTACGTTGCTGTTCCGGGGCACAAATACGTGCAGATCCGAGCTGCCACTTCCCCAATCGTTAAGACGGTGGGGAAGCTTGACCTCTATTTCCGTCTCATTGCCTCTCACTTCAAACACGAATTCCTCCATTCGCGCATCCAGCCAACCGGACACTTTAACTTCATCTCGATCCCATCCACGAACCGCAACTTCACCACGAATCACCTCGATGTGCATACACTTTTGCTGCGCCCGCCTGTAACAGACAGTCAGTAAACCCACCACTCGATGCACCGGCATCCAATACCACCCGACCCGTCACATCCACCTGAAAACGCCGTAGTGCCCTGGCCAGTTTGTAGCCGCCACGACTGGCATATTGCAGTTGCACTCCTCTGATGGCTATGCCCGGCTCACCCTTGATCAGGGTGCCCGGTTTGGTGCAGACGACTCCATCTACCACCACTTTGCCTGCCATGATGGGGCCAAGGGCACTCCTCGGGGACTCATAGTAGCCCGTTTCCACCAGATACCGGTCAAGACGCTGCTTTTTGATGATGGCTCCGTTTGCCCTTGTTCTACCGGGGTGACCGCGTTTAAAGGCGGCTGATTATGCGCTACCGTGGGCAGATTAGCACAGCTTTTCCCGGCAATCACAGCCGCTGGCTTCATCTCGCCATCAAGACATTGATGGATCTATGCAGTTCAGTATCACGTTCTTCATAACGGATCATGATGTCCGTTTTCCCGTCTCTGTTCAGATCGGTCGCGCTGATCAGATCGGGATTATTTGGCATCTCTACCGCGAATTCCGTTGGGCGTCTGGCAAACAGGTCATCGTTCAGCTCTCCGGCGAATACCTTCAGGCCCTCGTTACCATCCTGCACAACCAGGTCCATGATTCGATCCCCATTGATATCGGCAATCATCACCGTTGGATAGAAGACTTCGCCGGAGGAAAGACTGAAATCTGCAGTAACCTCTCTGGTGACATTGGGTTTGGCTGGATATCTATCGCCTTGCATACGGTAGAAACGAAGATCTGTTGAGATGGATCCCGTAATCAGAGCTGCAAGGATTTTACCCAGGCCGATCTCTACCGAGGAAATCACAAAGTCAACTGCACCATCGTTATTGAAGTCCTGTTCATCCATCTCAAATTGAATACCATTGGACTCAATGACACTTTCGGGTAGTGACGGATGGCTGACTTTTCCATCCAGTTCGTAACCCATATAGATTTCATATCTACTGGTCTTATTCAGTACGCTCGAACTTCGCACTGACAGTGTCACGATGTCTACAAATCCATCCCCATTCAGATCGGTGAAGTTGTATAGCGACTTTGCTTCAACGTTAGACTGATCGTCTGCACCACCCAAGCGTAAGGAAAGACCCGTCAGTCCCTCATCCTGCAATTCAATCGCGGGTTGGTAGCTGGCAACTGTCGTTCGGTATGTGAACCTGCTGTCCTGGAAAAAAACCTTCAGTTCGTCTCGATCCCAGAATACGATGTCCTGCAGTTTATCCAGATTGATATCGGCAAAGTATGGATTGGCTGGTCTATACCAGGGAAAATTCCGATAGGATACCTCCATGATGGCTGGCATTTTGATCAACCTGCCCTGATCGAACACGCCTGCCTCGATCTGCAGGTACAGCCAGTAACCGTCAAAATCAGGTACCATCACGTCTGCCAATTCATCTCCGTTGATGTCCCTCACCCAATTGAAGCTCGGCAATTGGTCAGGTACCGGATGCATGTAAAGTGATTTGAAGCGGATTAATTCACTTTGCTCTCCGGTTCGCAGATTAACGATCAAGGCTTGATCTCTCTTGAACAAAAGCAGTGATTCCGTCTCTCCAGAGAGTACCTTACCCGTCCCCAGGAAGATGACCTCATCATCGATCTCCAAGGCGCTAACGGGTTCACTCAGGTAGTGATGATCGTCTGTCATCGCGTACACGGAAACGTAGCGACGCTTATCGTCTGCAATGATTCTTGCCAGGATATTCGCGTGATCAGGGTCGGTCAAAAAAGCAGCTGTGAGTCCATGTTTGATTTCGCCATCGGCACGAAGTTGACTGAGTTCAAACAGAGGGGATCCTTCAATGACCATTGCCACAAGCATGAGACCGGCAGCAAGCAGGATTCTTGTTGATTTCATCGACTATGTACGATGTGACGGATCGGGTGGATCTGCATGCTCAAAATCTGCATGCCGGCTCTATTCAACGCCGACAAACTGATAGTCATGGTAGCTGGCAATGGCCAAACCAGCGGCCACGCTGGTAAAGGGATCATGTTCCGTAACCTTACCGGGAAAGAAACCTTCCAGAATCTTCTTTACGGCAACAATCTGGGACGAGCCGCCCGTGCGGATAACCACGTCTACTTCCGAGTACGCGAGGCCCGCCTGCACCAGGAGATCGTCCAATGCGCTCCGTATTTGCGCAAGCATCTCAACCATCATCGATTCCAGCCGTTCCCGCTTGAAGGGTATGGTCAGGTCCAGTTCGGCAATATCCAGAACAGTCTCCTCGACACTGGATAACTCCGCCTTCGCCGCTTTGATCGCCTGAAAAACGATGTAGCTGTAGTTGTGGGTGATCAGGTCGTCAAGCCGCTGGAATTTGAGCGCCAGCTCACCGCCCTGCCTCACGCAGTCCACCACCTTGGATCGATACCGATTCTGGTTCAGCGTATAGGTCACTGCCCAATTCAACAAATAAGGCTCAAATTCGTCAAACGGAAATTCATTGGTAATCAGGCTGCCGTCGACAACTCTTGACCACATCTCTCCCTTTCCCAGCAGTGGAAAAAGCAGTTCGGTGAATATCAATTGATCGATATGGTCTCCTCCCAACGACAGTCCATCCGTGGCCAATACTTCAAACTCGGTACCGCTGTATCGAACCACGCTGAGATCGAGTGTTCCTCCCCCGAAATCAACTGTTAGTACCGTTCCTTCTGTGTCGTGTTTTTCGTCGTGGAGGAAACTCAGGGTGGCTGCTACCGGCTCAGGATAGAAAACCACTTGTTTGAATCCTGCGTGATTACAGGCTTCACCCAACCGCGACAGGGCCAGCTTGTTTCTGAACTTATCGTGACCTTCAAATTTCACTGGATGTCCGACGTGAATACGGGCAACCGAGGAGTCAATGATGCTCTCCACAGTTGTTCTCATTCTCAGCAACACGGGTGTAATCAGCGCTACCAGCCGGAATGGGTGGTCGAACACGATCAATCTTCTTATGTCAGAATTTCCCAGCAGCCTCTTGATGCCCCTAAATAAACGGCCAGGCAAGCCACGGTCATTGGTCGCCTGCCCATATACCTCACGATCGACTGATTCAGATTCTGAATGAGGATCCAGGGGATTGGATTCAGATACGACCATACTAGTCTTTGCGATCACTTCTGCAGTGAGTTCGACTGTCCTGTCCCTGTTCTCTTCAATGTATTGCTCAACAGCCTCCTCTCCCGTGGTGGTGACGAGATCTCTGTCCAGGTGGGTGGCGGTGGGCATGATGGTGCCGTTTTGCTCAAGCGAGACCAGCCGGAGTCGTTGGCCGTCAAACCAGGCGACTGCCGAATTGGAGGTGCCAAAATCGACCCCGACCCCGATCATCTTCATCTCCATACAAGCAGTTACAAGCGAACCGCGTACCCCTATATAAGACCCTGATATTACAAGGATTTTTCCCGCTCGATGCAAAAAACGGCCGACCATTAACGCACATTTCCCGCGGTTTTCCAAATACTTTTTCTGAAAACCGGCAGTGGTGCCGTCAACCCTTGAAGGGCGTGTTTCTGAGTCACGATATAAGGCCATGCAGCCAGCGATTGCGGATCCATAAAAGCAACACCTGGATCTCAGCAAGCGGACCATGCCGTGGTGAAGAAAAGTACAGGAGATGGGAGGCAATAATTAAGCGTCGGCGACGTCGCAGGCAATCAGGCAGAGTCGAACTCGCTGTTTACAGGCAGGATAACTCGTGCGCTTGGCTATGGCGGGCTAGGCCGAACTTTTGTCTGGGGATCAGCCGCGCGGCTATGCCACTTCTATTAGGCTCTCCAGATCGAAAGCTGCTGCAATCAGCTCTTTCGTGTATTCAGTATGGGGATTATCGAATATCTGAGTAGCAGGTCCCTGCTCCACCACCACACCATCCTTCATGACGATCACTTCATCGCTGAGGGCACGCACCACCTTGAGGTCGTGGCTGATGAACATATACGCAAGCTGATGACGCTGTTGCAGTTCCCGCAGCAGGTCGACCATCTGTGCCTGCACCGACATGTCCAGTGCAGAAGTGGGTTCGTCCAGCACGATGAATCTTGGTTTCAGCACGAGGGCCCTGGCAACGGCAATACGCTGTCTCTGCCCGCCGGAAAATTCGTGCGGAAAGCGATCCTGTACGTCAGGATCCATACCCACTTCAATCAACACGTCTCGAACCGCCATCCTCCTCTCCTCAGGTTCCATCTCCTTGTGGTTAACGAGCAGTCCTTCCTCAACGATCTGATTGATGGACAACCTGGGGGACAAGCTGCCATAGGGATCCTGGAAAACAATCTGCATATCCTTGCGATGGGGACGCATCTCCTTTGACTTCAATCCCTGCAGTTTCGCCCCCTCAAACAGGATGTCCCCCTCACTCTTGATCAGCCGCATCATGGCCATTCCTAGGGTCGTCTTGCCGGATCCGGACTCTCCCACCACGCCCACCGTGTGTCCGGCGCGGATTGAAAGTGAGATACCATCAACCGCTTTCAGGTAGTTCCGTACAAAGAAGAATCCTTTGCCGATGGGGAAGTGAACTCTGAGATCCTTCACTTCCATAACCACTGGAGCGCCAGCTTCAGCCTGAACCGGATTGCCTTTGGGTTCGGCTGCGATCAGGTGTTTGGTGTACTCATGTTGCGGATCGGTGAAGATCTCTTCGGTCTTGCCTATCTCTACGAATTTACCATTCGTCATCACACAGACACGATCCGACATCTTCCTGACGATTAATAGATCGTGCGTAATCAACAGCATCGACATGCCCAGTTTGGACTGCAACTCCTTCAGCAGTCTCAGTATCTGGGCCTGAATGGTTACGTCAAGCGCCGTGGTCGGTTCGTCAGCAATCAGCAGATCAGGTTCATTGGCGAGGGCCATGGCAATCATAACCCGCTGTCGTTGCCCCCCGGATAATTCGTGGGGGAAGGATCTCATTTTCGCTTCCGCCTCCTGCAATCCGACCAGCTTTAGCAATTCCAGAATTCGAGGACGTGACTCGGAAAGCTTCATGCCCTTGTGAACCAGCAGAATCTCGCCGATCTGCTTTTCGACCCGATGCAGTGGGTTGAGGGAAGTCATCGGTTCCTGGAAGATCATGGTCACCTTACGACCCCGGATATCGCGTAGCTGATCATCGGATGCCCCGATCGACTCGTGTCCGTTGACGAGCACGGAACCACCGGGATGAGAAGCCATGGGATAGGGAAGCAACTGCAGAATAGACAGTGCCGTGACTGATTTTCCAGACCCGGATTCACCCACGATCGCTACCGTTTCCCCCTTATCAATGTGAAAGGAGACACCATCCACAGCTATAACACCTCTGAAGGCGACAGATAGATCCTTGATCTCTAGAACACGCTGGGCCATCTAACTAAATTCCTAAGTTCATGTAGCTGGTTATTGAATTGCCTTTCTCGGATCGAAGGCATCCCGAATCGCTTCACCCACAAAGATCAGCAAGGTTAACATGATTCCGATCGAGAAAAACGCGGTTAGTATCAGCCAGGGCGCCTGCAAATTGCCGGTGCCCTGTTTTATCAAACGTCCCAGAGATGGCGCATCGGGTGGCAGGCCAAATCCAAGAAAATCAAGCGATGTCAGCAAAATGACTGCAGTTGTGAGCAGGAAAGGCACCATGGTGAGAGCAGCTACCATGGCATTGGGCAGCACGTGCTTAACCATAATGTTGGAATTGCTCAGCCCCAAAGCTCGTGCAGCCCGTACATATTCAAGATTACGCGCCCGCAGGAACTCGGCGCGAACCACACCGACGAGGGCAAGCCAGCTAAAGACCAACAGCACCCCGAACATCCAGACCGGATTAAGCGGCACCACGCTGGCCAATATAATCAAGAGGTAAAGCTGAGGCACGTTGGCCCAGATCTCGATGATCCTCTGGAACAGCAGATCGACCCAGCCGCCGAAGTACCCCATCGTTGCACCAGCGGCCGTACCGATGATGGTACTGCAGATGGTTAAAGCCAAACTAAACAGTATGGATAGCCGGAACCCGTACACCACTTTGGCAAATACGTCGCGGCCGATGTCGTCGGTACCGAATATGTGCTCCCACGAGGGCGGTGTTGGCGCAGGTTCAGCCAGATAGAGATCCACAGTGTTGTTTGCATAGCGTACAGGCGGCCAGATCATCCAGCCTCCACGATCCTCTATGAGCTTCACCAGAAACGGATCCCGGTAGACCGCTTCCGTTTCGAACAGCAGCGAAGGTGAAATGAAATCTCCGCCGAATGTCGATTCGGGATAGGTTGCCAAAACGGGGAAATAATACTCACCACCTACCGACACCAGCAGAGGCTTATCGTTAACAATGACTTCACCGCAAAGACAGAAGATAAACAAGGCGGCGAAAATCCAGGCGGAATAGTAACCTCGCCTGTTCTTCTTGAAATTCTGCCAGCGCCTTTGGGAAACCGTTACCGAATGCTGGACTGGTTTATAGGCCGTTTCGAGGGCAGGTCTGACCTCGACATCACGGTCCAGGACGGTCTCTCTATCAGCAACGACTGACATGATCATACCTCCCTGGTTTCAAAGTCGATCCTCGGATCGACCAGCACGTAGGTGATATCACCGATGAGATGCATCACCAGACCGATAAGGGAGAACATAAACAGGGTGCCGAGAACGATCGGGTAGTCCCGACTCACGATCGCTTCAAATCCCAATAGGCCGATGCCATTGAGGGAGAATATGATTTCGATCAGAAGGGCACCGGTAAACAGGATGTGGACCAGAGCACCCGGCATCTGGGCGATGATAATGAGCATGGCGTTGCGAAATACATGACCGTAAAGAACCCGCCTCTCCGTTAGGCCCTTGGCACGAGCGGTGAGAACGAACTGTTTACTGATCTCTTCGAGAAACAGGTTCTTGGTCAGCATCGTCAATACGGCAAAGCCGCTCAACACCATGGCCGCTATGGGCAGGACCAAATGCCAGAAATAGTCCTTGATCTTTCCCCATGTGGATAGATCATCGAAGTAGAAGGATGTCAGGCCCCGCAGGGGAAAGAAATCCCAGTAGTTACCACCGGCAAACAGGACGATCAACAGAATGGCGAACAGAAATTGCGGAATTGCAAAACCGATGAAAATGGCCGCACTGGTCCAGATGTCGAAGGGAGTACCATCCCGGACCGCCTTGGCAACGCCTAGTGGTATACAGATGCCATAATGGATCACCAGGGTCCAGAATCCGAGCGATATGGAGACAGGCAATCGCTCGATCAGGAGCGAGATCACCGATCGATCCTGAAAGAAGCTGGTACCGAAGTCCAGTCTGATATAGTCCCACAACATCTTGAAGAAACGTTTGTGGGCGGGCTCATCGAATCCAAACTGCTTCTCCAGTTCCTTCACAAAATCAGGATCCAGACCCCGTGCGCCCTCATAGGCACTGTGCATGGATGCATCGCTGTCGCCCGATGCATCTCCCATATCTCCCCCGCCACCGCCTGTAATACGCGCTGTTGCATCTGTTTCCTGACCTGTCAGCTGAGCTATGATCTGATCGACGGGGCCACCTGGTACAAACTGAATGACCGCGAACGTCATTAACATGATGCCGAACAGGGTTGGCACGATGAGAAACAACCGTTTCAAGATATAGACACCCATAATTCAAGACCTGCTTTTTATTAGTCTGTCCTTCTATTCACCCTTGCCGCCACCACTGTTGATAGCTCCCATGCGGGCGGCCAGCTTGGCTGCTTTGGCACTGTCGATCCACCAGGTGTCGAAGAATCCGGTTCGAAATCGAGCCTGCGTCTCGGGCCTTTCGAACTTGTCCCAGTAACCATATCGATAGCCGGGAGGCCAGTAACCGGGAGTCAGATAGTAATTCCACAGCAGAACACGGTCCAGCGCATGGGTGGCGGCAATCAACTGCGGCCGACTTCTGGCGCCAATCACCTTCTCGATCAATTGGTCCACGACCGGGTCCGCAATGCCTGCGGTATTGCGGCTGTACTGACGCGTTGCAGCGCCAGAACCCCAGTAATTGCGCAGTTCGATACCGGGTGTCAATGTCTGTGCGTAGGACACGATGGTGCCGCCGAAGTCATGGGTTCCGAGCCGATTGATGTACTGGGATACCTCGATGGTGCGAACCTGACAGTCGATGCCCAGTCGTTTGACGGCATTGACGAAGGGCATCATGGCCCGTTCAAGGTAGATGCTGACGGTGATGAATTCGATGGTAAAGGGTTCGCCAGTCTCCTCATTGACAAGCACGTTGTCTCGAACCACCCAACCCGCCTCCCGGAATAGTTGCGCAGCTCGGAGCAGATTGTCTCTGGCATAGCCGTAGCCCTTGGTCAGCGACGGTCTGTAAATATCGGTAAACACCCTCGGCGGAATCTGGTCGCGGAAGGGCTCCAGCAACGCCAGCTCCTCCTTGGAGGGTAAGCCCACGTGCGCAAGGTCGGAGTTTTCAAAGAAGCTGTCCACCCGCTCATAGAAACTGTGGTAGAGGACCCGGTTGGACCACTCAAAATCGTAGGCTGTGGCCAGTGCCTCCCGCACCCGTACATCCTGAAACTTGGCTTTACGCAGATTGAATGCCACACCGAAGTTTAGTCCCCACGGGCGCTCCGTCACGATGAGGTTCTTGATGAAAAGGCCCTGCTGAAAGCCTGGGAAGTTGTATTCAGTGGCCCATCGCTTGGCAACGCCCTCCTGATTGCCATCCACAGCACCGACCTTCTTGGCTTCATGGATAACGTGTTCATCCTTATAGTAGTCGTAGACAACCTTCCGGACGTTATAGCGCCCCTTGTTAACCGGAATATCCCTGCCCCAATAGTCCTTCACCAATTCGAGGGTAACGGTGTGGCCGGGGTCCACTTCCACGACCCGATAGGGTCCACTGCCGAGGGGAATCTCCAAGGTGGTCTCATTGAAGTTCCGCTCGCGCCAATAGTGTTCCGGAATGATGTGCATTCTGGCGATGACCTGGGCCTGCTTTGGGGTCGTGGCATTTTTGAAATGGAAGGTCACCTGGCTGGGACCGGTTTTCTCTGCCTTGGCGACGTCCCGAAACCTCAACTTCGTCGAGGGGTCGCCAAACTCCTTGCGCTGGTTAAAGGTAAACACCACGTCATCTGCGGTTACCGGTTCACCGTCGTGCCAGCGTGCTTCACGGCGCAGATCGAAGGCCACCCAGCTATAGTCATCCGCCAGCTCGACCGTTTCTGCCAACCAGCCATATTGACTGGCGGGCTCATCGTCTGCGTCAGCCATCAGGCGGTCATAGATCGAGACGCTGGTGTCGTTGAGACCGGCCGCTTTACGACCCTTGCGGATAAAGTCGTTGAGGGTGTCGAAATTGCCCAGTTGAGCCTGCCTCATGGTGCCACCCTTAGGGGCATCCGGGTTGACATACTCGAAGTGTTTAAAGTCCGCGGGGTATTTCAGATCACCAAAGAAGGAGAGGCCATGGCTTTTCTCGCTGGCATCGGCAAGGGGTGCAGTTACAGACAGGAGCAGCGGCCAAAGCAGCCTCAGAATGGCAGTTATATTCCGAACCCCAGGTTTCATTTAGAGCGCCCATAAAGACCATTCAGAAAACATGGCCACAGACTACACTAATTAGTCAGTGCTGAGAATCACTGACAAAAGTTACATCGATTACCTGGTGGGCTCCAATCCCAGCCCTTGCATCAATCCGCCGCCACTGGCCCAGAGTGTGTGAAAAGTCGATGCGGCCCATAATTACCCCTTGCATAGCAATGTGATGCCTTCAGGGCTTCTTTCTGGGATGTTCCTGGGAGTATCATCTTTGGACGGCTCGGAGATTCTTCCGCCCAGGGGCCTCAGGATTTGCCTCTGATAGACTGCAAGAGTGGAATGTCAGGAAAGAAACGACCTTTCTAGGCCTGGATTGCTTCAATCAAGGGTCTGATGCCAAAGATATTCATCATTCGCTTCAGGTTGTACGTCAACACATGCAGGCTCATCTCGGTACTTACCCGGTCCAGTGTTTTCGTTAGAAAGTGGGTCGAGCCCATCCAGGCTTTCAGCGTGCCGAACGGATGCTCCACTGTCGATCGCCTGATCGTCATCATGTCCGGGTTGCGTGCTAGTCGTGCCTCGACCCGTTCCATGACATCTTCATGTACCCAGCGGGTGATTTTGCGATTCTTCGCCGGTGTGCACTTAGATTTGAGCGCGCACTCACGGCAAGCTGCAGTGTAGTAATAATAGAGAGTCTTTCCTCGCTCCTCCACAGTGGATCGGCAAGTCATTCGTTCGCCGGCTGGGCATTGGTATTCGTTGTCATCGGACCTGTAGATGAAATCACTCTTATCGAAAAGGCCCTTAGATTTGTTGTTGGATGTATTTACCTTCGGCAGATAGGTGACAATGCCATCTTCTTCACATGCAAGCAGCTCATCACCATTGTAGTAACCGCGATCAGCAACTACCTCGAGCGTCTCAACGCCCATGGCTTCTTTGGCTTGCTTGGCTATGGTGCTGAGTTGACTTCTATCACTGCCCACGTTGTTGACATCGTGGGCGACAATCAGATGGTGCTTTGGATCGACTGCTGCTTGTACATTGTACCCAACTACGCCTGTACCCCGCGTCTTCATTGATCTGGCATCTGGATCTGTCAGTGACACTTGTTTATCCGGTGTTTCTAGCATCTTGGATTCCAGGGTCTTGAGTCGCGCCATCTCTGCCTTCAAGGCGTCAATCCTATCCACAAGGCGTTCTGTCTTATCAGCCGATTCCTGTTGGTCGACCTCAGCCAGTTCATCCATGTAACGATCAATGCTGGCGTCTACGTCAGCCAACCGCCGTTTCATCTTGGCACGGGTGAAGTTCCGATCCCGATTGTTGACCGCTTTAAACTTGCTGCCATCGATGGCAACGAATGCATCGGCGAACAGGTCGAACTTCTTGCACAGCATCACGAACTCGCGGCAGACCAGGCGAATGGCTTCACCATTGTCTTTGCGAAAATCGGCGATGGTCTTGAAGTCTGGTGCCAGGCGTCCGGTCAGCCACATGAGTTCAATGTTGCGTTGCGCTTCACGTTCTAAACGACGGCTTGATGGCACTCGGTTGAAATAGCCGTACACATATATCTTCAGCATGACCAAGGGATGATACGCAGGCCTACCTTTCCTATTGGGTTCTGTTTTGAAGCCAAGACCTGAAAGGGGCAGTTCGTCGATGAATAGATCAATCAATCGAACTGCACTGTCTTCTGTGACGAAATCATCGAGGTATTCTGGAAACAAGGCTGATTGAGTGCGTGCCTGACCTTGGATAAATCCGCTCATCCAAAACTCCAATCTTGGAAAGTCAGATTATACCGTCACTGCGACTTTTCACACACTCTGGGCC